>Ga0209278_1000036_pt1 | contig 292430 bp, 257 predicted proteins | sample JI81BgreenDNA_FD_187504 | JGI IMG/M metagenome (GOLD analysis project Ga0209278, IMG submission 187504) | Wastewater effluent complex algal communities from Wisconsin, to seasonally profile nutrient transformation and Carbon sequestration -... | ecosystem: Engineered > WWTP > Effluent > Algae... | reverse complement strand
TAATGTCTGAATAATTTGTATGTTTGCTTCGACCATTGGGATTTGTTATTTTGCAATTACAAAGGAACTAACTTTAGTTCATAACCCAATGGTTTTTATTACAATATGGCTTAACTTAATGACATTGACTGCAATCCCTTACGCAGCTCCGTAGCACGTTTAAGGTGTCGAGGCTGTTCTTTCATCGCGGCACAACCCGACTTAAAATCAATATAGATTCGTAATAAAGATGCTTTAATTTATGTTAGGTTGCGTTTGTTCGATAAAAAAAGCCACTTCAAGGTAATGAAGCGGCTTTTTTTTCCTCTAAAAATTTCGCTTCTGCGAATTATGGATTGTTCAATTTTATTTTCTCTTTGATTTTCAACTCCAGTTCGTCGGCTAGATCGGGGTTGTCTTTTATCAAAGCTTTTACAGCATCACGACCTTGACCCAATTTTGTTTCGCCATAACTAAACCATGAACCTGCTTTTTTTACAATCTCAAATTCAACAGCTAAGTCCAGAATTTCTCCTGTTTTCGAAACGCCTTCGCCATACATGATGTCAAATTCGGCGACTTTAAACGGTGGAGCCACTTTATTTTTGACCACTTTTACTTTGGTACGATTTCCGATTACATTTTCGCCGTCTTTAATTTGAGACGACCTACGAATATCTAACCGCACCGAAGCGTAAAATTTCAAGGCGTTTCCGCCTGTTGTTGTTTCTGGATTGCCAAACATTACACCAATTTTTTCACGCAACTGGTTGATGAAAAATACGGTACAATGCGTTTTGCTGATGGTTCCCGTCAATTTTCGTAAGGCTTGCGACATCAATCGAGCATGAAGTCCCATTTTAGAATCGCCCATTTCGCCTTCAATTTCACTTTTTGGCGTCAATGCGGCAACCGAGTCAATAACTACGATGTCAATGGCTCCTGAACGAATTAAGTTTTCAGCAATTTCTAAGGCTTGTTCGCCATTATCTGGCTGCGAAATGATGAGGTTTTCAATATCTACCCCTAATTTTTCGGCATAATTTCGGTCAAAGGCGTGTTCGGCATCAATAAAAGCGGCAATCCCGCCTGCCTTTTGGGCTTCGGCAATAGCGTGAAGTGTTAGGGTAGTTTTTCCAGAAGATTCAGGACCGTATATTTCAATGATTCTACCTTTTGGATAGCCGTTTACACCAAGTGCTAAATCGAGTCCTAATGAACCAGACGATATGGTTTCTACTTCTTCTACGGCTTGATCGCCCATTTTCATTACGGTTCCTTTTCCGTAAGTCTTGTCTAGTTTGTCAAGGGTTAGCTGCAAGGCTTTTAACTTGCTTTCTTTCTCTGAACTTATTTTTTCTTTCATTATATTGGCACTTATTTTTCGTAAAATTAATTCTTTTTAGATTGTAAATTGGTTAATTCAGAAATATTTTACGGATGTATTTTATTTCCTGTTTGACTATTTATTTTTGTTAGGGTTTTGCCGTGTATCAAATACCCTACAGATATAAATTTTATTTTTACCTTCTCGATAAGTTATTTTACAATGGTTGTAAATTAATTTTCTGTAGTTTCTAGATAAATGGTCAAAGTCTTGGTCAACGGTTCCTAATTCTTTAAAATTATGAATTTCTAACACATCTGTACTTTCTTCAATTTTACTAGAAATTAAAATTGCTTTTGCTGAACCATATAGCTTAGTATTGAACTTAGTAATTTTTTCTAAATCTTTTACTGAACGCCTTGTCCAAAAGACAGGTTTAATTATTCTTTCCAACTAGCAATTATTTTCTTAACCTCATTTTTACTATAAAGCCTGCCCTCTCTGATGTCATCTTCGGCTTCTGCAATCATTTCGTCGTGCTTTAATTGAATAGCATGGGCGTGAGCTATTTCATAAATCTTTTTTACAAAGTTATCATCTGCCTCATTTATAAGCGTATGCAATTCTTGTTTTAATTCTAATATACTCATGACGAAATTTTTTATTACTAGACAAATGTACAAATTTTTGTTCCAAATTGAGCCAGGTCAGATTTTAAAAATGTCTGGCATTTAACTCGAAAAACTTCTAATATAACTATTATGTTCTCAATCCATTCAACCGCGCCACATATTTCCCAATTACATCAAATTCTAAATTGACTTTTGTTCCTACTTGAAAACTATTGAAATTCGTGTGTTCGTATGTGTAAGGAATTATCGCTACACTAAATTCGTTTTTCTTGCTATTTACCACCGTCAAACTCACACCATTGACAGTTATTGAGCCTTTTTCGATGGTAATATTGTTTAAACTTTCATCGTATTCAAAGGTGTAGTACCAACTTCCATTGGCATTTTCTACGCTTTTGCAAATGCCCGTTTGGTCTACGTGTCCTTGTACAATGTGTCCGTCAAGCCTGTCACCGAGTTTCATAGCACGTTCTAAATTGATTAAATCGCCCGTTTTCCAATCGCCTAAATTGGTTTTTTCAATCGTTTCTCTAATAGCTGTTACGGTATAATTGTCGTTTTCTATTGAAACAACGGTCAAACAAATACCGTTATGAGCCACACTTTGGTCAATTTTTAATTCAGGTGTGAGTGCGGCAGAAATGGTCAGGTGTAGGTTATCTTGGTCTTGACGGAGTGCTTTTACAGTTCCGAGTGATTCTATAATTCCGGTAAACATTTGTGGTTTTATTTTACTAAATTTGTAGCTTCAAAATTAGCAATAAATAACCTGACCTAAATGAAAAAAGCAGAAAATATAATCGTCGGAATTTCTATCGGAGATTTAAACGGTATTGGAAGCGAAATTGTTTTAAAAACATTTGAAGACCCTCGGATGCTTGAAATGTGTACGCCTGTTATTTTTGCCAACGTCAAAACACTTTCCTACCTACGAAAAAGTTTTGAGTCTACCGCTCCTTTGCACGGCATTGACAAACTGGAGCAAATTGTGCCTGGAAAAATCAATGTGCTCAACCTTTGGCGAGAACCCATTTCTTTAGAGTATGGCGTAAACAATGATATAGTGGGAGAATATGCCATCAAGTCGTTTAAGGCCGCTACTCAGGCATTAAAGGATGAGTTCATAGACGTTTTGGTTACCGCACCTATCAATAAATATAACATTCAATCAGAAGATTTTAAGTTTCCAGGTCATACGGATTACCTCGACCAAGAATTGGAAGGTAACGCATTGATGCTTATGGTGAGTGGTTCGCTTCGCATCGGATTATTAACCGATCATATTCCGGTAAACGAAATTGCCACTCATTTAACCGAAGCTTTAATTCGAAAAAAAATCACAACCATCAATCATTGTCTGACGCAAGATTTCAGCATTAATAAACCCAAAATAGCGGTGTTAGGATTAAATCCACATGCCGGTGACGGTGGCGTAATAGGCGAGGAGGACGAAAAATTAATTCGTCCAGTCATAAAAAAAATGTTTGAAGAAGGTATCATGGTTTTCGGACCCTATCCAGCAGATGGGTTTTTTGGTAGTAACCAATATGAAAAGTTTGATGCTATCATTGCCACTTATCACGATCAAGGATTGATTCCGTTTAAGACTTTATCTTTCGGAAATGGCGTTAATTATACCGCTGGATTAGAAAAAATTAGAACTTCGCCTGATCATGGAACCGCGTATGACATTGCAGGAAAAAATCTAGCAAATCACAACTCGTTCAAAGAAGCCGTCTATTTGGCAATAGATATTTATAAGTCTCGAAATGAGCACGCCGAAATCAGTAAAAAGCCTTTAAAAATCAAAGAAAAGCAGTTGTGAACAAAAAAATGTTTATAACACTTTTGATTGTGTAATAAATTTATATCTTTGCACTCCAATTCTAGAATTCTAGATGCGGTCAAATTGTTGTGATTATGAAAAAACTAAACGAATATTTAATCCCGTTTTTAGGATTAAAGTTAGGTAAACACCAGTTTGAATTTCAAATTAATAAAACGTTCTTTGATTATTTCGAATTTGATGAGTTTGAAAACGCCGATGTAAAAGTCAGTTTGATGCTAGAAAAGAAAAGCACCATGATGGAATTACATTTCAAGCATAAAGGCACTGTTTATGTACCTTGCGATGTAACGGGCGAAATGTTTGATTTACCCATTAAAGGTAAGTTAAGAGTAGTAGTACAGTTTGGCGAAGCGTTTAATAATGACAACGAAGAATTATTGATTTTGCCCCATGGCGAACACCAAGTAGATGTATCACAGTACATTTATGAAATGATTGCCTTGTCAGTGCCTATCAAAAGAGTGCATCCGGGCATTAAAGATGGTACACTTCAATCGGATGTGTTAGACAAATTAAACCAGTTAAGAGTAACTCAAATTAAAGAAAAAATTGAAGAAGAAAAAGAAATAGACCCACGTTGGGACAAATTAAAACAACTATTAACGGATAAATAATATAGTAAAATGGCACATCCTAAGAGAAAAGTCTCCAAAACAAGAAGAGATAAGAGAAGAACACATTATAAGGCTACAGCAGCTCAAATCGCTACTTGTCCGATTACAGGAGAAGCACATTTATACCACAGAGCTTACTGGCACGAAGGAAAAATGTACTACAGAGGTCAAGTTGTAATTGACAAGTCTGTTACGCTTGCGTAATTTCACGTGCATTTAAAAATCAAACTCTCCTATGTGAGGGTTTTTTTTGTTTTTTAAAATTTAGTAATAAAAACTGCTTAAAATCAAATGGTTTTGGAAATTTTTTCGTAATTTCCAACACTTTTTCTGTATTAATTTTGCAGGACTATAACCTTACAAAACTATGAATACAATTACGGCCGCAATTACAGCTGTGGGAGGCTACGTTCCTGATTTCGTGTTGACTAATAAGTTATTGGAAAAAATGGTAGACACCACTGACGAATGGATTTCTACCCGAACCGGAATACAGGAAAGAAGAATTTTAAAAGACGATAACCTCGGAACCTCATATTTGGCCATCAAAGCAGCTGAAGATTTAATCAAAAGAGGCAAAGTAAACCCTCTCGAAATTGATTTAGTCATTCTTGCTTCTGCCACTCCCGACATGCCCGTTGCTGCAACTGCCGTTTATGTAGCTTCACAAATTGGCGCCACTAATGCTTTTGCTTATGATTTGCAAGCGGCCTGTTCGAGCTTTTTGTACGGAATGTCTACCGCGGATGCCTATATCAAATCCGGTAAGTACAAAAAAGTGCTGGTTATCGGCGCCGATAAAATGTCGTCTATCATCGATTATACCGATCGCGCCACTTGTATTATTTTTGGCGATGGAGCCGGTGCCGCACTTTTTGAACCCAACTACGAAGGTTTAGGTATTCAAGACGAATACTTAAGAAGTGACGGAATTGGTCGCGATTTTTTAAAGATAGAAGCCGGTGGCTCAATCCTTCCTGCCTCTGCCGAAACCGTGGCTGCTAAACAACATTATGTTTTTCAAGACGGAAAGTCAGTTTACAAATATGCTGTATCCGGAATGGCGGACGTTAGCGAACAAATTTTACTTCGAAATAATATAACCAATGCTGATGTAGATTGGTTAGTGGCACACCAAGCCAACAAGCGAATCATCGATGCTACAGCCAGCCGAATTGGGTTAGAAGACGAAAAAGTACTCGTTAATATTCACAAATACGGAAATACTACCTCTGGAACATTACCCCTTTTACTTTCTGATTTTGAGCAAAAATTCAAAAAAGGAGATACACTGATTTTTGCTGCTTTTGGTGGCGGCTTCACTTGGGGTGCAATGTATTTAAAATGGGCATACTAAAACTAAACAAACTATAACTAAAACATACAATTATGGAGTTAAAAGAAATTCAAAACCTAATAAAATTTGTAGCCGCCACTGGTGTTGCTGAGGTAAAATTAGAAATTGATAACGTAAAAATTACGATCAAAACCACCGTAGAAGGTGCCACACCCGAAATTACGTATGTACAGCAAGCTCCAGCCGCTCCAGCTCTTCCTGTTGCCGCTCCTGTAGCACCTGCCGCTCCAGCTCTTCCCGTTGCCGCAGCTCCAGCAGATGATTCTGCTAAATATATCACTATCAAATCGCCAATTATCGGGACATTCTACCGAAAACCATCGCCAGACAAGCCCGTGTTTGTAGAAGTGGGAACATCAATCGGAAAAGGAGATGTACTTTGCGTAATCGAGGCCATGAAATTATTTAACGAAATAGAATCGGAAGTTTCAGGAAAAATTGTCAAAATCTTAGTAGACGATATGTCGCCTGTAGAGTTTGACCAACCTTTATTTTTAGTAGATCCATCATAAATACATTTAGATTTTAGATTGTAGATTTTAGAAGGACACCGTTATATTTTAACTAGTCGCTAAAATTATCTAATTTTCCAATTGTCTAATTATCTAATTAATATAAGATGTTTAAAAAAATATTGATTGCCAATAGAGGCGAGATTGCACTTCGAATTATCCGAACGTGTCGCGAAATGGGCATAAAAACAGTTGCAGTATATTCTACCGCTGATGCAGAAAGTTTGCACGTTAAATTTGCCGACGAAGCTGTTTGTATCGGTCCGCCACCCAGTAATTTGTCGTACTTGAAGATGCCAAATATCATTGCAGCAGCAGAAATTACCAATGCAGATGCAATTCATCCCGGGTATGGATTTTTGTCAGAAAATGCTAAGTTTTCAAAAATTTGTCAAGAACACGGCATCAAATTTATTGGTGCTTCGCCGGAAATGATTGATAGAATGGGCGATAAGGCTTCGGCCAAAGCTACTATGATTGAAGCAGGTGTGCCTTGTGTTCCAGGTTCTGAAGGCATTTTAGCGTCTTATGAAGAGGCTGTAAAAGTAGCCAAAGAAATAGGCTATCCCGTGATGATGAAAGCTACCGCAGGTGGTGGTGGTAAAGGAATGAGAGCTATCTGGAAAGAAGAAGATTTACTCAAAGCTTGGGAAAGTGCTCGTCAAGAAGCGGCCGCTGCCTTTGGTAATGACGGAATGTACATGGAAAAACTGATTGAAGAACCACGCCATATCGAAATTCAAGTAGTGGGTGATTCTTACGGAAAAGCCTGTCACCTTTCTGAAAGAGATTGTTCTGTACAAAGACGTCATCAAAAACTGACCGAAGAAACCCCTTCGCCTTTTATGACGGATGAATTACGCAACAGAATGGGAGAAGCTGCCGTAAAAGCTGCCGAATACATCAAATACGAAGGAGCAGGTACGGTAGAATTTCTAGTAGATAAGCACCGTAATTTCTATTTTATGGAAATGAACACGCGTATCCAAGTAGAACACCCGATTACTGAACAAGTGGTTGATTATGATTTGATTCGAGAGCAAATATTAGTTGCCGCAGGTGTGCCGATTTCGGGTAAAAATTACTTTCCACAGTTACATGCTATCGAATGCCGAATCAATGCCGAAGATCCATACAATGATTTCCGACCTTCGCCAGGAAAAATAACCAATTTGCATACCCCCGGAGGTCATGGCGTTCGTCTTGACACGCATGTATATTCTGGTTATTCCATTCCACCAAATTACGATTCGATGATTGCCAAGTTGATTACAACCGCTCAAACCCGTCAAGAAGCCATTGATAAAATGAAGCGTGCTTTGGACGAATTTGTTATCGAAGGAATCAAAACCACCATCCCGTTTCACCGCCAATTGATGGATGAACCGGCTTATGTAGAAGGTAATTACACAACCGCATTTATGGATACCTTTAAAATGAAGGAGAAATAAATTTGCTTTAGTAAAATTTTAAAAAGCCTTGCGAGTTTTGCAAGGCTTTTTTTTTGGAACGGAAATTCAATTTTCAAACAAGCACAAAAAAAATCCCGATGTATGTATAGGCGGGATTTTTTTTAATTGTACCAGATTACAGATTCAGTTTCTTAGCAAGCTCTGTCGGAACGGCTGCTTTATGCACCATTATGGCGGTCGATTTAAGTTTTACATACTCTTTGGTCATGAATAAATAGCCTTTATAATCGTTGCTTTCGCCCCAAGAATTTTTTACAATATAGTATTCCTTACCGTTTTGGTCTTTTGAAATTCCTACAATGTGCATGCCGTGATCGTCGGTGGTATTGTAATTGTCAAATGCTTCTTGACGCATAGCTTCAGTTACAACAGGTTCTTTTTTAGGACCGTTAAACAGATTGGCTCTTTCGTCGGCAGTCATGTCGTCAAACTTTCTGTCGCTCACAAAGGCAACTCCATTTTTCCAACTGAATGTTTTTTCGGAAACATCGCCTGCCCAAGCTACAGAATAGCCGTTTTTCAACGCGTTATCAATTACAGTGGTGAGTTCGTTCATCTTTACATTGTAAACTTGATCAAACGACCAATTGTCGGGTACCAAAAGCACATTTTTAGTATAATACGGGTATTCTTGAAACGAAGAAATCTCGACGTAATCATCTGGATTGATGCCGATAACTTCTTTGGCAAAACTTTCAGGCGTATATTTTTTGCCGTTATAATCGAATGATTTTGGTACTTGACCCAAATACGAATCAATTACAGCAGTATAAGCCGTTTGCCAGTTGGGGGTCAATTGTCCGTTTGGATTTTTAACCACAGCTTGTAACATGCCTTCAATAATGGCGGCCATTTCGGCAAATTTATTTTTATCAGTACCGTAATTCAAACCCGTGTAAACCGATTGCGGAACAGCTCCATATTTTTTATACATATTCATAACATCATGTAAAGAGCCTCCGTCGCCAAGGGTTACTGCACCATGCATCCGAACATACATTTTACCTTTTTCGATATAAACATTTCGAGCCGAATAGATTTGAGCAATTTCAACGGGCTTTTTACCCATTCTTACCATTTCTGATTCAATAAACGAATTAGCGGCATAACTCCAGCACGTTCCTGAAGATCCCTGGTTTTTAATCGAGGTGTTTTGTAGGTTAATCACTTCGGTAAACTGAAACGAAGCTTTACTGTTTTCGCTGGCATTGACTTTGAGCGAATTTACAAGATTGTCTTGGGCAAAACCTACTACTGAACTTGCCACAAACGTAGCAGCAAGAACAAACGAACGAATAGAATATTTATACATATTTTGGTTATTAGATTGCTAAATTAGTGGATTAAATTGAGCAGTTGTTACATAAAAAGGGGATTTTAACGGTAATAAAGGTGGTTTTAAAAATAGAAGCGGTCAAGCTATTTACAACGTCTCCTTCAACCATTTAAAAAATTCGCCTTGCCAAACTTGGGCATTCTGGGGTTTTAATACCCAATGGTTTTCGTCTGGAAATAGTACAAATCGGCTTTTAATACCTCTCAATTGTGCGGCTTGAAACGCTTCTTGCCCTTGTCCAATTGGAACGCGATAATCTTTTCCGCCTTGGATAATCAAGATTGGCGTGTTCCATTTTTCTACCATATTGATAGGGTTAAATTTCGAATAGGTTTTTTGTGCTGCGGCATTGTTTTTTTCCCAATAAGCCCCGCCGTTATCCCAATTCGTAAAAAATACTTCCTCTGTAGTGCCGTACATACTTTCTAGGTTAAAAACGCCACAATGTGAGATAAAAGTTTTGAATCGGTTGTTGTGGATTCCGGCCAAATAAAATACTGAGTAGCCTCCATAACTTGCACCAACAGCTCCTAAACGCGTTTTGTCTACGTAATTTTCTTTAGCCACATCGTCTATGGCACTTAAGTAATCGTCCATTACCTGACCGCCCCAATCCTTACTGATTTGTTCGTTCCATTCCACCCCATGTCCTGGCATTCCTCTGCGGTTTGGCGCCACTACAATATAACCTTGAGCCGCCATCAACTGAAAATTCCAACGGAAAGAATAGTATTGCGTCAAAGCACTTTGTGGACCACCTTGGCAGTACAACAAAGTAGGATATTTTTTATTCGGGTCAAAATTCGGCGGAAGCACCACCCAAACCAACATTTTTTTGCCATCAGTAGTCGTTACGTAGCGTCTTTCGGTTTTGCTTAAGGCAAGTTTGCTGTAAATAGCGTCGTTAATTTTTGTGATTTGTTTCCAAGTATTTTTCTTTAAATCATACGAGAAAATTTCTGAAGCGTGGTTCATGTCGCTTCGAGTTACAATAACCGATGAACCTGAAAATCCTACGATGTCGTTTACATCAAAATCGCCTTGGGTAATTTGCCTTACGGTAATGGCAATGCGAGTCAATCCCGGAAAGTTCACTTCAAAGAGTTGTTTTGTTCCGTCTACAGCCGCTGTAAAATAGACTTTTTTTCCGTCTTCGCTCCATTTAAAACTGTCTACGGTTCCATCCCAACCTGAAGTCAAGTTTTGTTTCATACCTCTGTACAGAACGATGATGTCGTTTTTGTCGGCCTCATATCCGTCGCGCTTCATCTGCAACCAAGTCAAATTTCCTGTGGGCGAAAATTGTGGAGCAGTGTCATAACCCAAATTATCTTCGGTTAAATTCTTCGTGGTTTTTGTAGCCAAATCGTATTCGTACAAATCGGTGTTGGTTGAAACGGCATAGTTTGTTCCTGCTTTTTTCTTCGAAACGTAAATAATTTTACTGCCGTCGGGCGACCAAATATAATCTTCATCGCCTCCAAAAGGTTTCTGTGGACTATCAAATGGTTCGTCTTTCATGATGTCGATACCGGTTGTGGCAGCTGCATTTTCTTTATAAAAAACATGATTATGTTTACCTTCATTCCAAGTATCCCAGTGGCGGTAATCTAGGCCGTCATAGATTTGGACATCCGATTTTTCTAGCTTAGGATAGAAATCTTTGCCTAAAACTTTGGAAATTTTAACCTCTTCGCTGTACACTATTTTTCCGTCTGTCGAGGTGTTTTTGTCTGCTAAAAGTGCTGCGTAATCCGTAATTTCAACTGCATTTCCGCCAGTTACAGGAATTGTATAAAATTTCGAATTCGATTTATTTTCTTCCACCGAAGGAATCGAAACTTTGTAAACAATAGTTTTATTTCCCGAAGCGTCGGGATTAGAAATACCTAATACCGAAACCCGACCTAGTTTCCACAAGAGTTCAGGAGTCATGACGTTTTGTGCAAGAGCAGTTGTACCCATCATAATTGCGGTTAAAAACAATATTTTTCTAGTCATATCAAGAGTTTATTAGGGCTTAAAAGTACTTATAATTTTGTAAAACCTCAAATAATTGAGATAATTTAAGCATGTTTGCTTGTGCCAAACCCGTTTTGATAGTAGGTAATTTTGACGGGTATCTACTTTGGATTTATTTTCTGGAAATTAGTAGGTTGTAAAACACAAAATCCAAAGGCCGAACGAATAATTGGGTGCACGATTTGTTCGTTTTCAATGGGTTTAGAAAGAAGCAGCTTTGTTAAATTATTTTTTTCGAAAGGGCAAAAGCACATTATTTTTGAAGTATTTTAAAAAATTTGCCAAAGCAAAAATAATTTAGAACGCACAGAAAATTGCCAAGTGATGAAGACGTATAGGTTCTATTTAATTCAGGTTGTAATAAAGTGCTAAATACTTCGATATCAATTTGTAAGTAGGTCTTTTCCGTTCCAAGTGCCTACTGATTTATAAGGTTGAAAGCGTGAGAAGAGTTCTTCAGAATACCATTCGTATTTTCGTGTTTTTTTAATTGCTTCTTGATGTTGTTTACTTTTATAGGCAAATTGTTTTACGGCCTCAAAGTTTTTCCATAAACTAAAAGTGGCCATCTGTATGATTGGTACTTCACCCACTCCTTTAGTAAATAGCAAACCCTCATTACCGTTGAGTCCTTCTTCGGAGGTGGGCACGTATTTCCAAAAACGCAACAGCCAATTCCACTTGATGGTGGCTCTGGTGATAATTGCAATCGGTAGGTCAGGATTCAAATCAGTAGCTTTTTCAAACGGTGTTTTACCCACCCAAGTGCCTCCTGCCGAAATATTCTTCATATATAAGGTAAATAATTCTTGGGTATGAAGTTTATATTCTTGTATTAAAGTTGATGTTGTAAAAAAAGCATCGGCTTGCTCTTCAGAATCCCAAACTTGCAGCAAGCAATACACAGACCAGTCGGGTAGAGGGTTGAAACCTCTGCCTTTTCCGCTTCCCATCAATCGGTAAAACGACAATCCGTCTTGGTTTCGTAAATATTTATGGGCAAATTGCATCATTCCAAAACCCCAAATTTTATTTCGAAGCGCATTGTATTTTAAAAAGGTAATGGTTGTAATTTGATTACTCATTGGTTTTGGATATAACGTGTATTTTTTAAAAATGAACTAAGAACACAAACTTTTAGTAGGTCTTTTAAGTTTTTTTAGTCCAATTAAAATTTGGTACAGCAAGCATATAAAGTTACAAAAAATACAAATTGTGCGAGCAAAATTGCAAAACTTACTGTGGTATTAATTTTTGGATTAAATACCGAAATGATGATTTGAATGGTGCTACTCACAATAAACCACATCACAAAGTTTTGCATCGGAACATGGTTATTGGCCCAATTCCAAAAGCCCAATTCCATAGCGACAGGTTCGATAAAAAAATCTAATCCGGTCATTAAACAAGCGGATAACACAACGAGCAAAATTTTATTTTTTATAAAATACTGCACGGCACCATACGTACTTAACGAAAGAAATAACCAGTTGACACCAATTAAGATTGGGGTTTCGAAAAGCTTTGGTCCAAAATAGGAGCCGTACCAATAAGTGCCAAACAACACCCCGGTACTTACGCCAACCGCTTCTACCGCATAGCCAATACCAAAGATAATGCCCGACAACACCATAAAACGAAGGCTGTAATCTTTATTGACTTTAAAAAAGATAAACAAGGTGAGTATCAAATTCAAAGGTGTCATGGGCAAAAAAAGATGCCTTAACGCAGGGATTGCTATTCCTAATGTACCAAAAAAGTAAAATAGAAATAGAATACCAATCCATCGGTTTTGTGAAGATAATGTTGGGGTCATTTTACGAGTCGATCTATAATTTTAGCGGATAATAATGCAAGCGGAATTCCTCCGCCGGGATGAACACTTCCCCCACAAAAGTACAAGTTATCAAATTCAGACGAAAAATTTTTATGTCTAAAGAATGCAGCAAACCTGTTGTTACTCGAAGTGCCGTAGAGTGAACCTCTGAATGAGTTGGTTTTATCTTGTATCAACTGTGGCGTAAGCTTTTGTTCAAATTGGATGAGACTTTCGATGTTTTCGCCTAAAATGCGTGTTAGTTTATTCAAAATATTGCTTCGTGCTTCTGCCACCATTTGATCCCAATCTTGGTCGTAAACGGAAGGAACATTAATCATTACAAACCAGTTTTCGGCACCTTCTGGAGCGTCACTCGGAATTTTTTTACTCGTAATATTGATGTAAACCGTGGGGTCGTGGTAGATGGTTTTGGACTCAAATAAATGGTCAAACTCTGTTTTATAATCTTCAGTAAACAAAATATTGTGTACGTCCAGCTGCGGAAAAGATTTGGCAATGCCCCAATAAAAAATCAATGCCGAACTTGAGCGTTCTTGTTGGTCTACTTTTTTTAGGTTTTTAGCCGAAGGAATCAGCGTATCATAAACCGTATGAATATCTGCATTGCAGACTACTACATCGGCAGGAAATGTGCCCGAACGTGTGGTAACGCTATTGGCTTTTTTGTGTGTGGTTTCGATAGCCGTTACTTCTTGGTTGAAGTAGAATTCAACGCCAATTTCTTTGGCTAATTTTACTAAACTATTCGTAATTTCATGCATACCACCATCAGGCAAGTAAGCGCCAAGACCAAATTCTAAATGCGGAATGATGTTTAAAATACCAGGTGCTTTGTAGGGGTTAGAGCCGTTATAGGTAGCATATCTGTTAAACAATCGTATGGTTTTACTGTCTCTAAAGGTGTTTTGATTAACATCATTCATCGAACTGAAGATGTTTAAAAAAGGTATTTTAAAAACAGCCTTAAGTGTCGATAATGAAAGAAACGAGCTTACTTTATGCAGGGATTTATTTAAAAACTGATCGTTTGTGGCTTTGTAAATAAAAGCACTTTTCTTGAGGTGTTTTTTGATTTGCAACGCTTTGTCGGAAGTTTTACGTTCCATTTCGGCGGCAAAAGTATCAATATCTGCACTTGCCGTAATTTGTGTTCCGTCTTCAAAAAAATAATTGCAAATTACCTCTAGTTGTTGGTATGTAAAAAAGTCGGTCGGTTTTTTACCAGAAAGTTCAAATAATTCTGTAACCAAGTGCGGCATCGTAAACAGTGACGGACCTGCATCAAACCGATAGCCATTTCCTTCAATTTGCGTTAGCTTTCCACCGGGGTAGTCATTTTTTTCAAGTACTGTAACGTCAAAACCTTTATTCCGTAACCGAATTGATGCAGCTATTCCTGAAATTCCAGAGCCAATAATTACTGCTTTTTTCATTACTGTTGTATTTTTTTAAAATGCTGAGGTCATGTGTTACAATCTGAAATACAGTGGTGCAACAATTATTTCAGAAAGTGTTTTACGTGCCAGATGGTGTATAGAACGTAGCGAATTACTGGGCTTGTTTTAGTTCTTGTTTAAAAAATTTCCAGGGCACTATAAGCATTCCAAAGCATTCGCCGTGTTCTTTGCCTCGGTGTTTGTGATGTACTTTGTGAGCTCTTCGAATGGCTCTAAGGTAAACGTTATTACTGTTTCTGAACCACTTTAAGCGTTGGTGAATAAACACTTCGTGCACTAAAAAATAGGCAATTCCGTAAGTTAAAATTCCAAAACCAATGTACATTACGGTCGAATAGCCATACATTGATCCTAACATAATGCATAACCAAGAGGGTACCGCATATATTAAAAAGAACGCGTCATTCTTTTCGAAAAAAGAGTCTTTATTAGGAGTGTGGTGGTCTAGATGTAAATTCCATAAAAAACCGTGCATGACGTACTTGTGTGTAAGCCAAGCCATAAACTCCATTACGCAAAACGTTATAAAAATGATTAGAAAACCCATATTGTATTTATTTTTAATGTGAAACTACTGCTTTTATTAGGTTGCAAAAAACCACTAAAACAAGTACATTTACGTTGCTAACCCAAATGCGGCTATAAACTGCTACTGTACATTTTCTATGGTTTTATGCTCTTTTATTGAGTTCAAAAAATCAGATAGCAAAAGTATTACTTTACAAATAATTAGACTTGCTTTTTCGATTGTTTTTTCAACTTTTTAAATTAATTTATCAATTGTTTAGCATCGAATTATCATTTAAAACTGCGGTTTTTTCTTTTCATTCTTGGACTAAAATGGAAGCTCGACCATTCATTTTCAGTGCCTGTACAGGTCAAAGTTTCAAAAGTTTTAAACCGAATTTCAGCACGTTCATCTGCATTCATTAAAAAAGAGCCAAGTTGAAAAACTGTACAGTATTACGTATTATAAAAACTAAGGCTTCAGGAATATTCCTGAAGCCTTAAGTCCTTAATCAGTTACTAACGAATACGAGACAATATTACCAAATTTTTACTCTTTTTTCTGGAGCAATATACATTTTGTCTGCTTCGGTTACACTAAATGCTTTATAAAAAGCATCTACGTTTTGAAGTGGTACATAGGCTCGATACATTCCAGGCGAATGGGGATCGGTTTTTACCAGATTTTTGATGGCTTCATCACGCGCTTTTGTTCGCCAGATGGTAGCCCAAGAAATAAAAAATCTTTGTTCTGGCGTAAAACCGTCAATAAGCGGCTGATTTGGATTTTCTTTTAAATACAATTGTAAACCATCATAAGCAGCATTTACACCACCTAAATCGCCAATGTTTTCGCCCAACGTAAATTTTCCGTCTACATAAATACCGGGTAGTGGCTGTAAAGCACTGTATTGGTCAGCCAAAGCTCCTCCTAAACCGGTAAATAATTTTAAATCTTCGTCAGACCACCAGTTAATTAAGTTACCATCAGCATTGTAGCGCGATCCTGAATCATCAAAACCATGCGAAATTTCGTGACCAATAACCGCTCCAATTCCGCCATAGTTTACCGCTTCGTCGGCTCGGTAGTCATAAAATGGGGGCTGTAAAATTGCTGCTGGAAACACAATTTCGTTGTAAGATGGATTGTAATAGGCATTTACCGTTTGAGGCGACATAAACCATTCGTCTTTATCAACTGGTTTTTTTAGGTCGTCAATATTATTTTTGAAATTCCAACGAGCAATGGCTTCGCTGTTTGAAAAATAGGTTCCGCCTTCTTTCGGATTTTTGATAACCAATGCCGAATAATCTTTCCATTTGTCAGGATAACCAATTTTAACGCGCGATTTGTGTAGTTTTTCTATCGCAGCTAATTTGGTTTCTCTTTTCATCCAAGGCAAATTATTGATGCGGTTTTCGAAAGCTGTAAATACGTTTTTAATCATTTTTTCGGCTTTTGCTTTGGCCTCGGCTGGAAATTTTTTCTCTACATATAGTTTTCCTAATGCTTCGCCCGTAGCGCCATTTATCACTTGTAAAGCTCTCTCCTCTCGTGGTCGCTGTTTTAGGGCTCCTGTTAATGTTTTTCCATAAAAATCAAAATTAGCAGCTTCAATTTCTGTAGAAAGTTGTGATGCAGAAGAACGTAATAAAGTCCATCGCATATAGGCTTTCCAATCTTCAATTTTATTGGCTTTGAAAATCGATTCTAAGGCTGTCATATACTTCGGTTGAGACACAATCAAGGAGTCAACATTGGCCAATCCTACGCCTGTAAGATAGGTGTTCCAATTAATTGACGGCGTTAGTTTTTGCAAATCTGCCACAGTCATCGGATTATAAGTTTTTCGTCTATCTCGACGTTCTACTCGGTCTAATCGAGGAACTGACAACTCTATTTCTAGAGCTAAAATTTTGGCCGCATCTGCTTTTGCTTTAGCGGGTTTTTCGCCCAAAAATTGAAGCATTCGCGCCACATGAACTACATATTTTTCTCTCTTTTCTTTCGAATCGGCTTCGTTGGAAACATAATAATCGCGGTCGGGTAATCCTACGGCTCCTAAACCTACATTGACTACATTTCTGTTGCTGTTTTTAGCATCGGTTCCTACGCCAACACCAAAAAAACCAAGACCTCCCACAGGTTCCATCTCCATGAGTAGGGCTTGTACATCAGCTACAGTCTTTACTTTATTAATTTTAGCCAAATACGGTTTTAGTGGCGTAATACCTTGTTTGTTTCGTGTAACGGTATCCAAAATGGTTTGATACAATCCGATGGCTTTGCCTTGATCAGTGCTTGAGGTATAAACCGGATTGTTAGCAGCTTCTTTTAAAATGGCCAGTGCATCCTTGTCGGTATTCTGACGCAGTTCGTCAAAGCTACCCCAGCGGGTTCTGTCACTCGGAATTTCAGTTTTTTTAAGCCAGTCGCCATTTACAAATTGAAAAAAATCGTCTTGAGGCCGTACGTTTTTGTCCATTAACGATACGTCAATTCCAGGCGTTGATTTGGTTTGGGCCTGAACGGCAAAGCTACCTGCTAAGAGGGGCATTGCAAATAGTAGGTTTTTAATGTGGTTGTAGTTCATAAAGTTGGTTTTTAGAAAAAATTTTAAACAAAAATATCGAAATTCTTAAGTTCAATAGCCGAATTTAAGATTTAGATAACAATTGTGGTTCGAAAAAAAAGTGCGCTTTTTGTACTTTTACACAAAAATTATAAGATGCTTAAAATTTTAAAGCAATATAAGCTATTTTTCTTCATTATTTTTGTCTTTGGTGCAATTACTATATCGTTATTCATGAATGCCTTAACGCCCAAAAAGCGTTTGCCAATCATGAATCCTGCCGATGTAAACCCAGAGTTGGTTGATTCTACGGTGCAACACGTGAGTAAATACCACACTATTGCCCACTTTTCTTTTACCAATCAGAACGGAAAAACGATCACTGAGAAAGACTACGAAGGCAAAATTTATGTGGCCGATTTTTTCTTTACCACATGCCAAACCATTTGCCCCAGAATGACTACTAATATGGTTGAGATTCAAAAAGCTTTTGTAAATAATCCTGAGGTCATGTTGCTCTCTCATTCGGTTTTGCCCGATATAGATTCTGTACCGGTGTTAAAAGCATATTCTATTAAAAATGGTGTGATAGATTCCAAATGGAATTTGGTTACCGGCGATAAGAAAGAAATATATGGTATAGCTCGAAAATCGTATTTAGCGGTAAAAACCGGAAAACCAGAAGAATTATACGATATGGTACATACTGAAAACTTTATTCTGGTAGATACCAAACGCCGTGTTCGCGGATTTTATGACGGCACTAAAAATGAAGATATCACTCGATTAATTGCTGATGTTAAATGGTTGTTGGAAAATAAAAATTAACGCATTATTTAGATTATATTGTTTATTTTCGCAATCTAAATTTAATCTAAATAAGGTTTGCAAAAGTCAATCGCACAGCTTCGCATCGGACAAAAAGCCATCATTACTGATTTTGATAGCAATTTAATACCCTTGAAACTTATTGAAATGGGTTGTTTGCCCGGAAATACAGTGCTTTTGCTTCAAAAAGCTCCTTTGGGAGATCCTTTATTTTTGAATATTAACGACAGTCTACTCGCTATTAGAATGGAAATGGCGAAAGATATCTTTGTTGAAATTACCGAAGAATAATCGTCATGGCAAATTCAAACATCAAAGTTGCTTTAATTGGAAATCCTAATACCGGAAAGACTTCGGTTTTTAACTTGCTTACGGGTTTGCACCAGCAAGTTGGAAACTACCCCGGAATTACTGTCGAAAAGAAGTTAGGCGTTTGTAATTTACCGCTAGATAAAAAGGCCACTATTTTAGATTTACCCGGAACCTATAGTTTAAATGCCAGTTCGCTCGACGAAAATGTAGTTATCGAACTGCTGTTGAACAAAAATGATGCACTTTTTCCAGATGTGGCTATCGTGGTAACGGATGTCGAAAATTTAAAACGAAATTTACTGCTTTTTACGCAAATTAAAGACCTTGAAATTCCTACTATATTGGTAATCAATATGGCCGATAGAATGGAAGTAAAAGGAATTACACTCGATATTCCGTATCTTGAAGAACAACTGAATACCAAAATTGCTCTTGTAAGTTCTCGAAAAAATAAAGGAATCGATGCACTAAAAAATTTAATTGTAGCCTACGAACAATTATCTACAAAACCATGTTTAAATGCCTCAAGCATTGATGTGCCTTATTTTGATGCTTTGCGAAAGGCGTTTCCGAATCAGTTGTTGTATAAATTATGGTTGGTTATTACGCAAGACGTTTATTTTTCGAAGCTTGATAAAAATGTGATTCAAACTGAAAATTTTGCCAAGTCAAATGCCGAATTAAAGCGGATGCAGCAAAAAGAAACCATCAAACGGTATCAGTTTATTAATGACGTTTTAAAAGTAGGAAAAACCGTAAATACAGCAAATGCCGTAGACATACAAAGCAAATTAGACCGAATTTTGACACACAAAATCTGGGGATATGTCATTTTCTTCGGCATATTACTTTTGATATTCCAATCCATTTTTGATTGGTCGAGTATCCCGATGGACTTCATCGACGAAACATTTGCTAACTTGAGTAATGCAGCATCAGAACAATTGCCGCCGGGCGTTTTGACAGATTTGATAGCCCAAGGAATTATTCCGGGAATCGGTGGTATCGTTATTTTTATTCCACAAATTGCATTCCTGTTCTTATTTATATCTATTTTAGAAGAAAGTGGCTACATGAGCCGTGTGGTTTTTTTAATGGATAAAATTATGCGAAAGTTTGGGCTTAGCGGCAAAAGTGTAGTGCCTTTAATTTCGGGAACAGCGTGTGCCATTCCGGCAATTATGGCCACAAGAAACATCGAAAACTGGAAGGAACGATTAATCACTATTTTAGTTACACCTTTTACCACTTGTTCGGCCCGATTGCCCGTTTATTCTATTTTAATTGCCTTAGTGATACCTAAAACAAGAGTTTTAGGCTTTTTTAACGCACAAGGATTGGCTTTGATGCTGTTGTATTTGCTCGGTTTTGGTACCGCTATTGTTGCAGCCTATGTGTTAAACAAAATTTTAAAAATTCAAGCCAAAACGTTTTTTGTGATTGAAATGCCCAATTACAAGTTACCGCTGTTTAAAAACGTAGGCATTAATGTACTCGAAAAAACCAAGGCTTTTGTAGCGGGTGCCGGAAAAATTATCTTGGCCATTTCTGTTATTCTTTGGTTTCTAGCTTCTTATGGCCCAGGAACAGCATTTTCTGATGCTGAAAATATTGTAAAATCTAAGCCTGAAAGTGCAAATTTGTCACAAGAAGAACTACACTCAGAAATCACGGCGTATAAACTCGAAAATTCTTACATCGGGATTATGGGTCATGCCATCGAGCCTGCCATACGACCCCTTGGTTACGATTGGAAAATTGGTATCGCTTTAATTACCTCGTTTGCCGCTCGAGAAGTTTTTGTAGGCACGTTAGCCACGATTTATAGTGTAGGCGATGCAGAAAACGAGGACACTATTAAAAATAAAATGGCTTCGGATGTACATCCCGCCACAAACACAAAGGTTTTTGACCTCCCCACAGGTATTTCTCTTTTACTTTTTTATGCCTTTGCTATGCAATGTGCCAGTACCTTGGCCATCACAAAAAAAGAAACCAATTCATGGAAATGGCCTGCTATTCAGCTATTCTTTATGAGCGGTTTGGCTTATCTTGCTGCACTACTGGCGTATCAAATACTTCAATAATCCGTATTTTTTTCTAGACAAAAGTTAAAAATCTATTTTTTGTTATTTTTAATTTGTCTAAATAAATTTTACATTGTAGTTTTGCAATGTAGAATTAATCTAAATAAAGATGAAAAATAATTTACTTCTCACTTTCTTGTGTTCAGCGGCAGTTGTTGTAGCGCAACAAAAAGAGTTGACTCAAGCTCAAAAGGACAGTATCAAAACCATTCAAATGAATGCTCAAGAACTTGAAACGGTTATCGTAACTCCGTTCAAGCAAAGTCCAGATCGTCAGCCTGACGTAAAAGATAACGTGCTTTTTTCTGGAAAAAAGAATGAAGTTTTAAACCTGAATAGCATCACTGCTAATTTGACTACGAATAATGCAAGAGAAGTTTTTTCGAGAGTACCAGGAGTTACTGTTTGGGAAAATGATGGCTCTGGAATTCAAATAAATGTGGGTGTTAGGGGTTTGAGTCCAAACAGAAGTTGGGAACTCAACACCAGACAAAACGGCTATGATATTTCGTCAGACGTTTTTGGGTATCCCGAGGCCTATTACAATCCGCCACTTGAGGCAGTAGAAAATATCGAGTTGGTTCGCGGTGGTGCTTCCTTGCAGTTTGGCCCTCAGTTTGGCGGGATGTTAAATTATGTTTTGAAACGCGAAAGAGAAAAAAAATTTAGTTTTCAAACCCAAAATACCGTTGGTAGTTATAATTTAATGAGTACCTATAATGCGGTTGGCGGTACAATCAAGAAGTTTTCTTACTTCGCTTACAATCATTCTCGAAGTGCCGATGGCTGGAGAGAAAACAGTGCTTATAAAGTAAGAAATTCGCATATTTTTCTGGAATATGCCTTTTCAGAAAACACTAAAATTTCAGCAGAATACACCAACATGGATTATCAAATGCAGCAAGCGGGTGGTTTGACCGACGAGCAATTTAAGGAAGACGCACAACAATCTTCTAGAAATCGAAACTGGTTTGGAACCCCATGGAATGTATTTTCGGTAAATTTCGACACAAGAATTTCCAAAAACCTAACCTCTAATACTAAGTTTTTTGGTCTGGTAGGCGAACGAAACAGCGTCGGGTTTGTAGCCACGCCCAATATGCAAGACGCGATAAATCCGTCGACCAATGATTTTGCAGCACGAAGAGTTGATCGGGATTTTTATAATAACTTTGGTTTAGAAAACCGCAATATTTTAAAATACGCCGTAGGAAAAAACCTACATAATTTAGCTTTTGGGGTGCGTTTGTACAAAGCTAATACTCGACGTCAACAATCAGGAGTAGGCACGACAGGTGCTGACTTTGACTTAAGTGTTCCTGCTGGTTATCCGAGAGATTTAGATTTTGAAACGCAAAACTTTGCCTTTTTTATGGAAAACCAATTTAAAATTACCGATAGATTTAGTGTGACTCCTGGATTTAGGTTTGAACACATTAACTCGACCGCAAGCGGACTTTTTGGCATCACTGGAGGAAACGACGTATTGCTTGAAAATGATAAAATAACCCGAAACCAGCCGCTATTTGGTGTAGGTTTAGAATATAAAATAGCTACTACTAATCTTTATGCTAATATCACGCAGGCATTCCGGCCCGTTTTGTTTTCTGATGTAACACCACCAGCGGTAACGGATGTTATTGATCCAAATTTAAAAGACGCTAACGGGTTCAATGCCGACTTAGGGTATCGCGGTACAGTGCGTAATTTTTTAAATTTTGATTTCAGTTTGTTTTACCTTTCGTATAAAAACCGAATTGGCGGTGTACAACAATTTGTAAACAATAATCCAGCCGAAGGAAGTTTCTTGTTCAGAACAAATTTAGGCGAGACGGTACACAAAGGAATAGAAAGTTTTGTAAACGTAAATGTGACTAAACTTCTCGGTGTAGAACAATCGGCAGGCAATGTAGATGTCTTTGCTACAATGAGTTTTATTGATGCAAGATATACCGATTTCAAGATTACGTCGGTTTCAGGTACTGGAGCTGATGCTGTTATCAATGAAAGAAACCTCTCTGGAAATCGAGTAGAAAATGCACCGCGATACATTCACAACTTCGGCGTTAGTTGGAGTTCTAATCAGTTTTCTACTACTTTGCAGCACAAGACTTCAGGACGTATTTTTACCGATGCAAATAATACTACAACGGCTTCTGCCAATGGAGTTACTGGTCTTTTAGATGGTTACCGAGTAATAGATTTATCAGCCGAATATAGATTTTTAAAACGCTATAACTTGCAGTTTGGCATCAATAATCTCACAGATGAAACCTACGCTACAAGAAGAGCCGGCGGTTATCCAGGACCTGGAATTTTGCCTGGAGAAGGCCGAACATTCTATGTGTCGATTGGTTTAAAACTATAAAATTAGAAATGATTTGACGCAAAAATTAAAAATCAGGACCTGGCTAACAGTGTCCTGATTTTTTTCAAAAAAGAATTACATTTTTATGTCTTCCAAACTAGGTTTCGTGTTTAGCAATACGTACTTTTACGAGATGAATTTACAAGAAATAATAGCGTTTCTTATACTACTAGTTGCCATTGGCTATCTGGTAAAGAAATTTTTTTGGACACCCAAAAAGAAATCTAAAAATTGCGCAACGAATGAAGATTGTGCTTGTCATTAACTTTAAGTTATTGAAAATAAAAGCAAAATGAGGAGTGGCTAAACTTTGCAAACCTTAAGTAACGTGAGTTCGATATATATACTATTGTTTTTCAATTGCTTTGAGTTTTTTGTGTATTCTTTGTGTATTTTGTGTAACCAATTTTATAGCTTTAACAAAAAATTCACTAAGTATACACAAAACTCACAAAATTTCAATAATTATTTTACAATAAATTATTGAAAATAAACAACTTATTGCTTTTTTTTACATCGAACTCATGTTAAGTAGAGTTAGTGCGCTAAAATGAGTTCAGCTTTGTTTTTTTACTTGAATAGTCTTTGATCAAAAGTAAATTTTTTACAATCTACTATTTCAATTCTTTTGAAATCAATGTGATGTGGATTTAATAACAAGTTATAATCACCTTCTGTAACTGAAGACGGAATTTGAAGCACACAAGATGCATTCTTGGCTATAAATGAATCACCAATGTTTTGGGTATTTATTGGATGTGGAAATTTATTCCAATCCATAGGTAAATCAGCTGCATCAATTTTGACAATTTCCATGTCATCTGGAATAAAAATCGTCATCATCATATAGTCGTCGGGCAATGTTGCCATTGAGAGATGAACTGCTACTTCTGCCATGGCAAGTGACCTATTTGATGCTGTATAAATCATTTCAACACCCACAGAATTCCATCTTGCTCCTTTTATTGCTGCACCAACTCCTGATAACTCGGATGAAAATTTTTCTCTAGTTAATCTGTAAACTTCCATTAAACCAAAATCCCGTAATTAATTCTGGTTAATTCACTCACTACTAATTCCTTTCCGTAAGAATCGGTTAACAAATCAATTGGCTTAAAACTTCCTAAAGAGAAATTCGGAGTGTTTAACCAAAGTTTGAATTTCTCTATACTTCCAAATACATCAAGACCGATAGTTGTGACTTCGGCCATTTCGATGATTTTTTCGGAATGAATAGGTTTAAAATTTTTAGAGGCTAACTTATATCGAGAAAGTGACTTTGTGGACAAGTCTAAAAAAGTAGACCAGTCTTTCTCTGAAAAAGGCGAGTATGATTGAATAACTGTAAATAAAGAGTAAGGAACTCCCTCCTTGATAACCTTTATCATCATCATTCTGTCTTTAAAAAAATCAGTATGTTTAATTTTTTTGACAACACCAATATGTTTTTTTGACTGGGTTGAATTAGCAGGAAAGTCGCTTTTTAAGGCATGCATCAGCTCTATTTCTAAATTATTTACTATGTTTTTTTCTATGACATTCATAACGCATTTATTAAGACATTTGTCTACAAATATAAGACATGTTTCCTTAAAACAATTCTTTTCTATTACTCTTTATCATACGGAATTGCAAATTCTAATTAACCCAAAGCCACATCAAGCGTCATCATCACGACAAAACCGCCGATAAAACCTAGGGTTGCAATATCGGTGTGTTTGTCTTGTTGTGTTTCAGGAATCACTTCTTCAACTACGACAAAAATCATTGCTCCAGCGGCAAAAGCCAAAGCATAAGGCAAAATGGGTGTGAAAAAAGTTACCGCCACAGCACCCACTACAGCAGCAATGGGTTCTACTAAAGCCGAAGATTGTCCGTACATAAAACTTTTCCAACGGCTCATCCCCATTCGTCGCAACGGCATCGAAACCGCGATTCCTTCGGGAAAATTCTGAATTCCGATTCCAATAGCCAACGTTACCGCTCCTGCAATCGAGGCTTCTGGAATTCCAGCAGCAACTCCGCCAAAAAGTACGCCAACCGCCAAACCTTCGGGGATGTTATGCAATGTGATGGCCAAAACCAATAAAGTAGTCCGCTGCCAAGGCGATTTTACACCTTCAGTTTCTTTAAAATTAATGTGTAAATGTGGTAATGTTTTATCCAAGGCAAACAGAAAAATGGCTCCTAATACAAAGCCTACGGCAGCGGGAATCACTTTTACAAATCCTTCTCCATTGCTCATTTCTATAGCGGGAGCTAAAAGACTCCAATAGCTAGCCGCCACCATCACACCGCCAGTAAAACCCAACATTCCGTCGAGAACTGCCCGATTCATATTCTTAAAAAAGAACACAAAAGAAGCGCCAAAAGCGGTTAAACCCCAAGTGAAAACGGTGGCTAGAAATGCGGCCAAAATAGGGTCGATGTTTTCGAAGTAGTCAATTATTTGGTCGAACATATTATATGGTTTTTACGTACAGATTACTGGCAATTTTATGCGAAACAGTAAATAAATTTTGGTTTACTTTGAGTTGCAACGATGCATCGAAGTCCTCTTTGGATAAAACTTCGATTATAGAACCCAATGCGATTTTTTGTTTATCTAAATACTGCAAAAATTCGGGCGACGTGTCTTTTACACCTACACAAATGGCAGTTTTTGCAATACCAATTTCAGAAAGTAATTGCTTCTCTATTTTTAGAATATTTCCGTTAGCATCTGGAATCGGGTCGCCATGAGGGTCTTCGGTTGGATTTCCAAGAAAATTATCGAGTTTATTGATTAGTTTTTCTGATTTAATGTGCTCTAATTGTTCGGCTATATCGTGTACTTCATCCCAGGAAAAATCTAGTTTTTCAACTAAAAAAACTTCCCACAAACGGTGTTTTCTCACAATCATTTTGGCGGCTAATTTTCCGTTTGTAGTCAATGAAACGCCTTGGTATTTTTTGTAATCCACCAAATCTTTTTCTGCTAACTTTTTCAACATATCAGTAACTGATGAGGCTTTGGTTTCCATTTTTTCGGCAATGGCGTTGGTACTTACCCCAGCATTTAAACTTGCTGTAAGATGGTAAATCGTTTTAAGGTAATTTTCTTCTGAAAAGGTCATAGCATTGATAATGTGATAAGTAGACTTGTTTAAAAACAGTAAATCAGCTAAATGTTAAAATTAGATTGCAAATGTACATAAAAACCATATTTATTTTTTAGTTTTGTCTAAAAATTAATTTTATTGTTTTGAAAAAAATATTTACCGCTGTATATCTTTTTTCTTTTGCCTCTTTTTCACAAACCGTTACTGACACTGTTGTTAAAAAAACAACTAACGAACTAGAAGAAGTAGTTGTATCAGGAACGCTAAAAGCGGTTAAGCGATTGGAGACTTCTGTTCCTGTGGAGGTTATTTCTACCACGTTTTTAAAACAGAACCCTACGAGTAATGTTTTTGAAGCTTTACAAAATGTAAACGGTTTGCGTCCGCAAAATAATTGTAACGTCTGTGGTACGGGCGACATTCGCATCAATGGTTTAGATGGTCCGTATACCATGGTTACTATTGACGGAATGCCCATTGTGAGTGCTCTTGGGACGGTTTATGGTTTATCGGGAATTCCAAATTCGATGATAGAACGAATTGAAGTAGTAAAAGGGGCTGCATCAACTTTATATGGTAGCGAAGCTGTTGGAGGATTGATTAACATTATTACCAAAAAAGCCCAAGCCACACCACTTTTTACCGCCGATATGTTTACCACTTCTTGGCTCGAAAGCAATATCGACTTAGGATATAAAGCTAGAATTGGTAAAAAAGTGGATGCGCTTTTTGGGGTTAATTATTTCTCATACAACAATCCGATAGACAATAACAACGATAATTTTACAGACATTGCACTTCAAGACCGTGTTTCTTTTTTTAGCAAATGGAATATCAATCGGAAATCAGAAAAGGAGTTTAGTATTGTTTCTCGCTATTTATATGAAGACCGGTGGGGTGGAGAAATGCAGTGGAACAGCAATTTCCGCGGTGGCGATGAAATTTATGGCGAAAGCATTTATACCTCGCGGTTTGAGCTTTTAGGAAAATACGAATTGCCTGTTAAAGAAAAAATGTACTTGCAATTTTCGTTTATCGGTCACGACCAAAATTCGGTGTATGGAAACTCGGTTTATCTTGCCAATCAAAAAATTGGTTTCGGACAATTTCTTTGGGATAAAAACATCAAAAATCACTCGCTTCTTTTTGGAAGTGCTTTTCGCTACCAATTTTATAACGACAACACGCCGGCAACTGCTACTTCAGACCATTCCAAAATCTACAGTCTTTTTGTGCAAGACGACATCAAATTTTCTGAAAAAACAGGAATTCTTCTTGGTTCTCGCTACGATTATAACTCGGTACACGGTTCTATTTTTACGCCGCGAGTAGCTTTTAAATGGAAACCAACCCAAGAAGATATTTTACGGCTTAATTTCGGTACGGGTTTTAGAGTGGTCAATCTTTTTACCGAAGACCATCAGGCACTTTCTGGAGCGAGAGAGGTTGTTTTAGTTGATAATTTAGATCCGGAAACGTCTTACAATGTCAATTTAAATTATCTAAAAAAATTCAAATTAGAAAATGCAGGAATAGTAAATTTAGAAATGTCCTCTTGGTACACCTATTTTACCAATCGAATATTTGCGAATTACGACCTCAACCCCAATCAAATTATTTACGACAACTTAAACGGTTTTTCAAAAATTTTTGGCATCAGTGCCAATGCCGATTGGGTTTCACCTTTTGGTGTAAAAGCCACCGTTGGCGCCAGTTATTTCGACCCAATAACACAGCAAGATGGCATCAGTTTTGTGCCTTTGTTTACAGAGAAATATTCATTGAACTGGGCTATAAATTATGAAATTCCGGAGTGGTTTCTTTCCTTTGATTACACCGGAAATCTCACTGGTCCTATGCGTTTGCCTTTGCTTAGTGAACTCGACCCACGACGGGAATATTCGTTGCCATTTAGTATTCAAAACATACAGTTTACCTATAAAAAGTTTCATAATTTGGAAATCTATACAGGAGTTAAAAATCTTTTGGATTGGACGCCAAATCGTGGAAATCCTTTTTTAATTGCAAGAGCCAACGATCCGTTTGACCAAAATGTTCAATTTGACGCCAGTGGAAATGCCGTTCCAACAGCAGACAATCCGTTTGGACTTACCTTTGATCCAACCTATGCTTACGGGCCTAATCAAGGAATTCGGTTTTTTGTTGGTGTCCGGTATCATCTGGATTAACATTTATTTGCTGTCAGATTACTTTATATTGCTTACTTTTGAAGCATGCAACAGTACGATTACATTTTTGCCGGAGCCGGACTCTCGTCTTTAATGACGGTTTATGAAATGATTCAATCTGGATTATTTTCTGAACAAAAATTACTGCTCATTGATTCGGATGCTAAAAAAGCAAATGACAGGACGTGGAGTTTTTGGGAAAAAAGCACGGGTAGTTATGACGATATACTCGTAAAAAATTACCACATTGCATTATTTAAAAACCAAGATTACAGCAGAGATTTAGCGCTAGAGCCCTACCTTTATAAAACCATACGCGGAATTGATTTTTACAAGAAGGTATTCGATTTAATCAACCTGCAACCCAATATTGAATTCGCAAACGCAACAATTACCACCATTAATGAAGCAAATAATGGAGTAGAAGTGCATACCAATGCCGGAGTATTTACAGCTAAAAAAGTATTCAATAGCCTGTATAACCCCAATTTAGTAACGGCACAAACTAAGTTTCCACTTGTTCAACAGCATTTCATTGGTTGGTTTATCAAAAGTAAAGAAGCTGTTTTTGCACCAGAAACCGCTACTTTCATGGATTTTTCAGTCGAACAGAGAGGCAATACCCGATTCATGTACGTTTTGCCTACTTCTAAAACCGAAGCCTTAGTAGAATATACACTGTTTTCGCCTACGTTATTAAAAAAAGAAGAATATGAAACCGAGATTGAACATTACCTTCAAAACTTAGGAATTTCCGAGTATGAAATTACCGAAAAGGAGCAAGGAAACATCCCGATGACCTGTTATCCGTTTTGGAAACACAACACGCAAAATATTTTAAATATCGGTTCGGCAGGCGGCTGGACCAAAGGAAGCACAGGCTATACCTTTAAAAACACCATCCGAAAATCAAAGCAATTAACCCAGTTTTTACAGCACCAATCCGACTTTAGAAAATTTCACAAAAAGACTAAATTTTGGGTCTACGATTTATTACTCATTGATATTTTATTTACCAAAAATTACATGGGAGGCATTATTTTTGCGGCCATGTTCAAAAACACAAAACCCGACTTGATATTTAAGTTTCTCGACGAAGAAACCACGTTTTGGGAGGATTTAAAAATTATTTGGCAATGTCCTTCGCTGCCATTTATTAAAGCTATTTTCAAGAGGATTTTTTAATTATCCTATGATAACAAATCTTTATGAAAGTAGCGTATTTTACAGCACAAAAACTTTGTAACTTTGCAACTCACAATAGTTAAATATAAAATTTTAAAAATATGTATCCAGAAGAAATGGTAAAACCAATGCAAGCCGAATTAACGGCTGCGGGTTTTCAAGATTTACATACCGCAGATGAGGTAAACCAAGCTTTAAAAGCCGAAGGAACCACATTAGTAGTCATCAACTCTGTATGTGGTTGTGCTGCCAGAAACGCCCGTCCAGGAGTGAAAATGAGCATTGCAGGAGCAAAAAAACCCGATAACTTGGTTACGGTTTTTGCAGGAGTTGATAAAGAAGCGGTTGATGCAGCACGTCAGCACATGTTTCCGTTTCCGCCTTCGTCCCCAAGTATGGCCTTATTTAAAAATGGCGAATTGGTACACATGCTCGAGCGCCATCACATCGAAGGCCGTCCCGCAGAATTGATTGCCGAGAATTTGCAAGACGCATTCAACGAATATTGCTAAAAATTTCCACATATTTATTAAAAACCCTTTCAGCGTTTCAAACACTGAAAGGGTTTTTTGGTTTAGAAATGTTTTTTGGAGCGAAAGGCTTGGGCTTTTTCAGGTATCCGTTTTCCCGCTATCCGTTGCAATCTCCCGATGATTGCTTCGTGCCTCGCAATGACATCGGGAGGATTTCCACTTCTATCGGGGCTATTGAGGTTACTACTTTTACTTTTGGTTTGGTTTGGGATTTGAAAAAGCGAATGACTTATTTAAGTAACTCTGACGGAGTTTCAAACTCCGTCAGAGTTTAAGAGTTTAAAAAAACCCCGCTATCCCAAGCGTCTCGACCGTGCCAAGGCAATAATATCCAATATACTAATCTTCCATCTCAACCCAGCGGTTCACTATGGGTAGTGAATTCACTTTTTTGTTTAATTTCGTATGCCCGATTGTGTCCAATTTAATGACTTTAACGCATTATAAAAAGCAGAAAACATTCGTTTTAAACTAATTTTTCGGTACATTTGTTTCAAGAGTTTTCCAAAATGTACAAATGCTTTTTAAGCATCACGTTTTAAACCACTAGCAGAAACAATAAAAACAGCCAAAAAATGAAGAAATTTTTTATCCTCTTAGCGATTATCTTAGTTGGAATAACCAATTCAACAGTTGCACAAACTGAATTTACACCTCACAAAGCCGGACATGTTTTTGATATTAGTTTGCCAAGCTATATGAGTAAAACAGCCGGAATTAATTCTGCTGCTGCAATACAATATAAAAGTGTTGTAAAAGACGTTTACGGGTTTGTCATATTTGATACCAAAGAGGAGTTAAGTTTGGTAGATATGAAATATTCTTCTCTAAATGAATTTTATGAGGATTTTATAGATGGCTTTTTAAAAGACGAGAAAGATGTAAAAATTTCAAAGCCCATTTATCAGAAAAAAGGAGATATAAATTTTGTTGAAAGCGATGTATCCTATTATGACCAAGAAGCCGAAACAGAAATTTATTATTTAGTGGGAATTGTCGAGACCAATAAATCCTATTATAAGGTCTTGTCCTGGGCAACGGCTGAAAATAAAGATAAATTTAAGGCTGATTTTCAAAAAATACTATACAGCCTAAAAGATTAAAGTTGGCATTTTCGTTCTGTAAACCTCGGGATTGCGAAAAGCATATTTTTATTTTTTTTCTTCACCCGCTCCCGCGCGAATCCTTTCGCGTGGTTCTGTGCACCCCCCTCTGGTTGTTATAAAATTACGAATAATTTATTATGCAAATCTAAAGGCTATCGCGAGCGTCTCGCTCGTGCCTAGACAATAATGCCCAATATTTTATCTTCCAACTTCCCATATCTTCAACACCTGATAATTGTCATTTTTTACCACGATTATATTCCTTACTTTTGCATCGAAAATAATTTCTCGACTTAAACTGTTTATAGCATGCAACTGTACAACACCTTAAGTGCCGATGAAAGAGCCGAACTTATTGACCAAGCCGGCAAACAACGCCTCACGTTGTCTTTTTATCAGTACGCTAAAATTGAAGACCCCAAAAAATTCCGCGATGAATTGTTCCTTGCCTGGAACGCTCTCGATGCACTCGGCCGAATTTATGTAGCCCACGAAGGGATTAACGCTCAAATGAGTATTCCTGCCGATAATATTGAAGCTTTTCGAGAAACAGTAGAGGCCTATGATTTCATGCAAGGCATTCGCCTCAATGTGGCTGTAGAGCAAGACGATCATTCGTTTTTAAAACTCACGATAAAAGTCCGGCACAAGATTGTAGCCGACGGACTCAACGACGAAACCTTTGACGTAACCAAAAAAGGAATTCATCTTAAAGCCAAAGAGTTTAACGAGATTCTAGACGACCCAAACACCATAGTAGTCGATTTTAGAAACCACTACGAAAGTGAAGTAGGACATTTTAAAAACGCTATTACCCCTGATGTAGAGACGTTTAGAGAAAGCCTACCTATCATTCACGAGCAATTAAAAGATTTTAAAGAAACCAAGAATTTAGTAATGTACTGTACAGGTGGCATTCGCTGTGAAAAAGCATCCGCCTACTACAAACACCAAGGTTTTAAAAATGTGTACCAACTTGAAGGCGGCATCATCAACTACGCCAAGCAGGTTCAAGAGGAAGGATTGGAAAGCAAATTTATCGGAAAAAATTTCGTTTTTGATAATCGCTTAGGTGAAAGAATTACAGAAGATATTATTGCACAATGCCACCAATGCGGAGCACCTTGCGATAATCATACAAATTGTGCCTACGACGGATGCCATTTGTTGTTTATTCAATGCGACGGGTGCAAGGAAGCGATGGAAAACTGTTGCTCCACCGAATGTCAAGAAATCATACATTTACCCCTCGAAGAGCAAGCAAAACTTCGCGCTGGAAAAGAAGTGGGGAATAAAATATTCCGAAAAGGAAAATCGGAAAAATTAAAATTCAAACATTCTGGAGCCCTTTCGGATGTAGCTTTGGCAAAACTCCCTAAAAAAGAAACGCCCCAAAGAGAAACGCTTAAACGTCGGGAGAAAAAAGTGTTGCTTGCCAAGGCCGAACATTATTATGTAAAAGCTAAAATTGCCCTTTTTACAATTGAAAACAATGCGTTAAACAAAGGCGATAAGATTATTATTTCAGGACCTACCACCGGCAATCAAGAATTAATTTTAGACCAGTTTTTAGTGAATGCCAAAGAAGCAAATTCCGCAAACGTAGGCGACAAAGTTACCTTCGAAGTGCCTTTTAGAGTCCGACTTTCTGATAAATTGTATAAGGTTTTGAGTTAAATTTGGTAAAAATTACAGTTTTACAAAATAGAACAAGCAATACCAAAGCCGAAATGCTTACAACTAACAGTAGATTTCAATACCATTTAAACCCATTTTTATTTCGAAATGGGTTTTTTTTTGTGCCAATACAGATGTATAATTTCAACTTTGCAACTTCAACTTAAAATTTGCTATCTTTACCTCCAAATATATTTACGAATTTTAAGTTATCCTAGATAACATTCTACATAAAATTATGGCTTGTACAAGTTGTTCAACGGCTGATGGTGGAGCACCAAAAGGCTGCGGAAATAAAGGAAATTGCGGCACAGACAGCTGCAATAAGTTAACGGTTTTTGATTGGCTTTCTAACATGAGTTTACCCAATGGAGAGAAACCATTTGACTGTGTAGAGGTGCGTTTTAAAAACGGTCGAAAGGAATTTTACCGCAATACCGAAAATCTCACGCTAAGCATGGGAGACGTAATTGCAACCGAAGCTTCGCCTGGACACGATATTGGGATTGTAACCCTGACGGGTGAGTTGGTGCGGATTCAGATGAAGAAAAAGGGAGTAAAGCCTGAAAGCAAAGAGGTTGCCAAAATTTACCGAAAAGCTTCACAAAAAGACATTGATATTTGGAAAGCCGCTCGCGATCGAGAAGAGACGATAAAGGTTCGCGCTAGAGAGTTAGCCATTGCCCAAAAACTAGAAATGAAAATTTCGGATGTAGAATTTCAAGGCGATGGCTCAAAAGCTACTTTTTATTACACCGCCAATGACCGAATTGATTTTCGGGCGTTAATCAAAGATTTTGCCAAAGAATTCAGCACCCGAATTGAGATGAAACAAGTTGGTTTTCGTCAAGAAGCCGCTCGATTGGGAGGCATTGGGTCTTGCGGTCGAGAACTATGTTGTTCTACATGGCTTACTGATTTTAGAAGCGTAAATACTTCTGCAGCACGCTATCAACAACTGTCTTTAAACCCACAAAAACTGGCAGGACAATGCGGCAAACTCAAATGTTGTTTGAATTATGAGCTCGATACTTACATGGATGCTTTAAAGGATTTTCCTGATTTTGACACCCGCTTGGTGACAGAAAAAGGAGAAGCGGTGTGCCAGAAACAAGATATTTTTAAAGGTTTGATGTGGTTTGCTTACACCAATAATTTTGCCAATTGGCATGTTTTGAAAATCGATCAGGTACGCGAGATCATAGCCGAAAATAAACTCAAAAACAAGGTTTCTTCGTTAGAAGATTATGCACTTGAAGATGCTCCTGCTCCTGAAAAAGATTTCAATAATGCTATGGGGCAAGAAAGTTTAACCCGTTTTGACCAACCCAAAAAGAAAAAACGACCAACTAAAAAGAAAGGAGTTGCCATCACGGCAAATAAACCTGTGGGTTCAAATAGTATCAAACCCAATGATGTAGGTGCTGTAGCCTCTATAAAAACGGGCGAAAAAACACAAACTCAAAACAGCAATACCGATACAGGTACCAAAAAGCCTAATAATAGAAATAAAAATAAAAATAGATCATCAGGAAATAGAAAACCAATTGAGCGAAACCCGAATGATCCAAAACCTGATAATCGTATAATTCCAAATAAAAAAAATGAAACGGGAGCATAGTTTTTTTGGAACTAATTCGAAGTGTAACACTGATTTGCGTGAGGGATTGGAGTGGAGCTCTTTTTTAGGGCGCGATTTTTTTCGCGGACTAAAAAAAGCGGGAACAAAAAGCCCGACCCGCCTCGATAGCTATCCAGATTTTAGCGGGTCACGCCCAAAAAGTATGGGCATAAGAATTGCCTTAAAAAGTTTTGGGGCACTAGTAGTTAGTTTTTGTTTGATTTCTTGCGACGAAAAAAGAGTTTTTGACGAGTATAAATCGGTCGGAAACGCTTGGATGAAAGACAGTATTGTAGCTTTTGATTTTAAACAAGAAGACACTACAAAACCCTATAATTTGTTTGTGAATTTAAGGGCCAATCAGGCTTATCCGTTTAATAATTTGTTTATTATTGTGTCTATGGAACGACCCGGCGGTATGATAAAAATAGACACCTTACAATACCAAATGACCCATCCGGATGGTTCATTATTAGGTGAAGGTTTCTCAGATATTAAAGAAAGCAAGTTGTTTTACAAAGAAAAAATGAAGTTTGATACCATCGGTAACTATAAGGTTAAAATTCAGCAAGCCATGCGAAGAACAGGTAAAATTGAAGGCGTTGAGGCTTTGGAAGGCATTACAGAGGTAGGATTTAGAATTGAAAAAATAGAGTAATATGGCAGTCAAAAAAAACAATAAATCGGCTAATCCTGATTTTTCATTTTATGTGAAGCGCTTTTGGCAGATTTTTGCGGGAGGGCTTGGGTTTATAGTGCTTATTTTTCTGTTTGCCTCTTGGGGCTTGTTAGGTCACATGCCTTCTTTTAACGATTTAGAAAATCCAGAATCTAATTTGGCTACCGAAATTATCTCTTCCGATGGCGAAACAATTGGTAAATTTTATAACGAAAACAGAAGTTCTATTACCTATGATGAATTGCCTAAACACTTGGTAGATGCTTTAATTGCCACTGAGGACGAACGTTTTTACGATCATTCAGGCATTGATGCCAAAGGTACGCTTCGAGCCATAACGAGTTTAGGTACCAGTGGTGGAGCAAGTACTTTGTCTCAACAGTTGGCCAAACAATTGTTTCATGGCGAAGGCTCTTCTAACAAGATTATGCGGCTTTTTCAAAAAATAAAAGAATGGATAATTGCCACACGGCTAGAGAGACAATATACTAAAAATGAGATTATTGCGATGTATTTTAACGTGTATGATTTCAATAATTATGCAGTCGGAATTCGCTCGGCAGCCAAAACGTATTTCAATAAATCTCCAAAAGAATTAACCATCGATGAGTCGGCTATGTTGGTCGGAATGTTTAAAAATTCGTCCTTATACAATCCGATTCGAAATCCGCAAGGGGTAAAAAACCGTCGAAATGTAGTGTTACTTCAGATGGAAAAATCGGATATAATTACCGAAGCACAACGAAAAAAGTTGAGCGAACTTCCAATAACATTAGACTTTAAATTACAGACACATAAAGAAGGAATTGCAACCTATTTTCGTGAATATCTACGAGAATTCATGAAAAGTTGGGTACGAGAAAATAAAAAACCCGACGGAAGTGACTATGATATTTATACCGACGGTTTAAAAATTTATACCACAATCGATTCAAGAATGCAGCAATATGCAGAAGAAGCCGTTTATGCACACATGGCCAACTTGCAAGAAGAATTTTTTATACAAGCAAAAACCAATAAAAACGCGCCTTTTGTAAAAATTTCCGAGCAAGAAACAGCTAGTTTGATGAACCGAGCTCGAAAAAATTCAGAGCGGTGGCGTATGATGAAAGCCGAAGGAAAATCGGATGCCGAAATCTTAAAATCTTTTTCTGTTAAAACTAAAATGAAAGTTTTTTCTTGGAAAGGAGAACGCGATACCCTCATGACACCCAATGATTCCATCCGATATTACAAACATTTCTTGCAAAGCGGCGTGATGTCTATGGATCCCGAAACAGGACATGTAAAAGCATGGGTAGGAGGTATTAATTACAAACATTTCCAGTACGACCACGTCAATCAAGGTGCTCGACAAGTTGGATCCACTTTTAAACCATTTGTTTACGCTACCGCAATTGAGCAGCAAGGCTATTCACCTTGTGATTCCATTATTGACGCACCGTATACCATTCCGCAAGGGCGACATAACGTAACGGCTACTTGGACACCAAAAAATTCCAATAGCGAGTACCGCGGTATGGTAACACTCAAAAGAGCTTTGGCACTTTCCATTAACACCGTTTCGGCTAAACTCATCGACCGTGTTGGGCCCGATGCCGTTATTGACCTGACCAAAAAATTAGGCGTAAAAGCAGATATTCCGTCTCAACCCTCGATTGCTCTTGGAGCCGTAGAAATTACCGTACACGATATGGTAGCGGCCTATGCTACCTTTGCCAATCAAGGAATTTATATCAAGCCCGAAGTGGTAACCAAAATTGAGGATAAAAACGGAAATATTCTGTACCAAAGTATGCCCGAATCGCACGATGTGTTGAACAAAGACATAGCCTATGCCGTAGTAAAACTACTTGAAGGCGTAACCGAAAGCGGGTCAGGAAGCCGTTTAAGAACACAAGGCGGAGGCAATGGTTATAATCGCGTTACGGGATATCCGTACGTTTTAACCAATCCGATTGCCGGAAAAACAGGAACCACACAAAACCAATCTGATGGCTGGTTTATGGGAATGGTGCCCAACTTAGTTACCGGCGTGTGGGTTGGAAACGAAGACCGTTCGGCACATTTCAAAAGCATAACCTACGGTCAAGGAGCCACCATGGCACTCCCGATTTTTGGTATGTACATGAAAAAATGCTACGAAGACAAAACCCTAAATGTATCTAAAGAACCTTTTAAACGACCCTCCAATCTTGCCATAAAAGTAGACTGTTGGGTGCCAAAAGTGCAAGATACAACCGCAGTAGAAGATAGCGAACAAAATACAGACGAATTCAATTTGTAATTCTTGGAGCTTTTTCCCGTCTTCCGCTATATCTTTTTTATTCAAATCCCAAGGTGTTGGGATTTGAATAAAAAAGGATGCCGCTGCAACCGGGGCTAGTAATATCGACTATAAACACCCTTTTATTTACATTATTTCAACCCGTTATGATTAATAAAAAAGTAAAAAACGTTCAAGAAGCACTAATCGGAATCCAAAACGGAATGACCATCATGCTTGGGGGTTTCGGACTTTCCGGAATTCCAGAAAACAGCATCGCTGAACTGGTACAAATGAATGTCAACGATTTAACCTGCATTTCAAATAACGCAGGAGTAGACGATTTTGGTTTGGGATTGCTATTGCAAAAACGCCAAATCAAAAAAATGATTTCTTCTTACGTGGGAGAAAATGCCGAGTTTGAACGTCAGATGCTATCAGGAGAATTAGAAGTAGAACTTACCCCACAAGGCACATTAGCCGAAAAATGCCGTGCTGCACAAGCCGGAATTCCTGCTTTTTTTACACCTGCAGGTTATGGCACCGAAGTTGCAGAAGGTAAAGAAGCTCGCGAGTTTAACGGCAAAATGCATATTTTAGAAGAAGCCTATAAAGCTGATTTTTCTATCGTAAAAGCATGGAAAGGCGACGAAGCCGGAAACCTAATTTTTAAAGGAACCGCTCGAAATTTTAATGCTCCAATGGCAGGAGCGGCCAAAATTACTATTGCTGAGGTAGAAGAACTCGTTCCGGCAGGAGCCTTAGACCCGAACCAAATTCACATTCCAGGAATTATGGTACAACGGATTTTTCAAGGAGAGAAATTTGAGAAGAGGATTGAGCAGAGAACGGTTCGTCAAAAGTAATCAGTGTTCAGTTTTTAGTGTTCAGTAAAAAGAAAGAATTATGGTGTCAAAAATTAGATTTAAAAACTTCAAACTATTCAAAAACTGGCAAGAGCTAGAGATAAAACCAATTACTATTTTAATTGGGAAGAATAATAGTGGGAAAAGTGCTGTTTTAAAATTGATGCCTTTACTAGAGTCTAGTTTAAGTGGAAGATTTGATGAAGCAATAAATATTAAAGAATTTGGTGTTTCACTTGGTGACTTCCCTAACGAATTAATTTATGGAAATCCTGTGCATAGAGGAGAACTCGAATTTGAAATTATTGAAGAGGAAAAAGAAAAACAGTTAGATGTAAACCGATTATTAAAAAATACTCTTTATATAAAAGACGGAGAATTTAAAATAAAAAATTGGCAATTTGATAATTTAACACTTGAAGAAGAAGATAATTATTACATCGATGAATCAGAAAATAAATGGTTTCCAGATTTTAGAGGTTTTGAATTAAATTTACTTATTGACATTGACGGAGAAAGAAGTGGAGATGTTCCACCTAAACAGTTTTCTAATAAGGATTTAACAACCGACTATATCAGCGGTTTTAGAAAAAAAGCTGAACCATTTTATCCCTACGATGAAAAAAAATATGATAAGTCTGGAATAGAAGGAGAAAATCTATATCAATTTTTAATTGATGACTCACAAACTACTTTAAAAAAGTATTTTCAACTGATTTCGGATTGGGTAAAAACGCATTTTGAAGATTGGGAACTTAGAGTAGATTACGATGGGCATAGAAAAGATTTACCTGCAAGAATTTCTTTAGAAAATGAAAAACTAAAAGTAAAATTATCTCAAACAGGAACAGGTATTGCACAATCCCTACCATTAGTTATTCGTGCATATAAACCTTGTGAAAAAGAAACTTTAATAATTATTGAAGAACCCGAAAGTCATTTGCATCCTTATGCTCATGCAGAATTGGCTCAATTGTTTTTTGAATCTATCCAATTAGATAAAAACAAAAAATATTTATTTGAAACGCATTCTCAAAATTTTGTTTTAAGAATGAGACGATTAGTAGCTGAAGGGAAACTAAATTCAGATGATTTAGCCATTTATTATGTAGATTATAATGAGGAGGAATACATAAGTGAATTAAAGCCAATAAATGTAAATGAAGATGGTAGTGTAGAATGGTGGCCTGATGGAGTTTTTGGAGAGACCGTAATTGAGGCAAGAGCAATTATGAGTGCTAATATAAATGATTTAAGAAATGTGGATTAATGTAACTAAAGATGTTTTTGAAAATTCTGATTTTAAGGGGTTGAATTACTTATATCAAGTGCTTACATACAAACCCTCAGACAGTTTTAGATCAAGATATAACATTGTTGTTGATACTGAAAAAGTTAAAGAGACCCCTAATTTTAAAAAATTATCAAGTATTGAAAAAAGTTTGGTTGAGTTTTTAGATTTAGAATATTCATATTTTAAAACATATAGTCAAAATATTTCTTATAAAATATCGTCAATAAAAAAAGACTATCATTTTAATATTGAGGAAGCATTAATTTTTTTAAATCAACCTGTTTCAATAATTCTCGAAAATAATAAAAATGATTCTGAATTTATTTTAGCTATTATAAAACATTTTGGAGAAAATGATGGATATAATAAATCGAACGAACATATTAACAATGCTTGGCTCAAGTTTGAAAATGCAGGAGGATGTAATAATATTCCAAACTTTATTGAGGGATTTTTAAAACAATTTAAAGATATTGCGACAAAAAATAATAGAAATTTACCGGACTATTTTAGAGGTATTATCATTTTAGATAGTGATACTGAATACCCAAATCAACCATCCAAACACAGAGAATTATTACGAAAATTAAATGATTTGGGTATTGATTCAATTAAAGTTCATGTTCTCGAGAAAAGAATGATGGAAAACTACTTACCTGATGAAGTTTATAAAGAAATTAGAGAGAATAATCAAAATAAGTTTTCTACAGAATTAATAGATTGGATTAATGCTTATTTAAATCTTTCAGAAAATCATAAAGATTATATTAATATTGCAAAAGGCAATTTGTCAGGAAATGAAAATCCAAAACCTCAAGGCTTGACTGATTTTTGGAAAGTTTCTGATACCAATATTTCAAAAGTGAATTATGATAAACTGAATATAGGTTTTAAGTTTAATGGATTTGAGAGAGGAAGTATCAAAAAAGAAAGCGATTTTAAAAATGCATTTCCTCAACTATTCCGAAAAGCTACTCAACAAGGTTTAATCGAAAGAACCAAACATCAAGAAAATCCAAACGAACTAAAAGAAATTTTAGATAAAATAACAGCACAATTATGAAATCATCATTAAAAATTACAACAAGAGTACGATCAATTGGAAGTTACCTAGATGAATTTGAACAAGGTGTTTTTCAAGTACCTACTTTTCAAAGAGATTTCCTTTGGAGTAATGATGACATAATTAACCTTTTTGATTCTATAAGAAACAAATATCCTATTGGTTCTATTCAATTTTGGCAGCCTATCTACGAAAATAGTAATGTTTGGATAGAGCAGGAAAATAATTATATTGGACCATATAAGGTTTTAAATACAAGTTCAGAGCCTAAGCCAGTATTTATTTTAGACGGATTACAAAGATTATCATCGTTATTTGGGTGTTTAATTAATCCAGAAAAGTACAATAAAACTCGTCTTAAGTTAAATGATTCTTTATGGAAAGATAAATTCAGAATATTTTATGATTTAGAAAATGAAAAATTTTTCATATTGAGAAAAAATCAAAAAAACACTTTAAGACATCAAGTACCTCTTTATGCTTTAATTTCTACTTCAGATTATAGAAAATTTGCTAGAGAAAACATTGAAACTATAGCGGATAAATCAAAAATTGATTTATACAATGACAGAGCTGATGAGTTAAGCAAAATTATATTAAATTATGAGATTTCTTCAGTTGATATATTGAATGCTTCAGTAGATGAAGCAGTAGAAATTTTTTGGAGAGTGAACAAAAAGGGAATTCAAATTTCAAAAGACTGGATTGTAAATGCCCTCACAAAAACTAATGATTTTAGTTTAAAAAATGAAATAGATTATTTATATGAAAAATTAAAGATTTATAATTTTCAAGATTTAAATAGAGAATTAATTTTTAATTGTATTCAAAGTTCTTTTGGAAAATTATCTTTTGATGTTGATGTCGTAAACTTAATTAAAGCGGGTAAAAATAAATTTATTGAACAATCTAAAAAAACTATTTATTCCATTGAAAAAGCAGTTTCCTTTTTATTTAATCAAGTTTTTGTAATAGATAGTAAACTTTTACCAACTAATTGGCATTTAATATTTATAACAGAATTTTTTAATATACTAGAACAACCTAATTCTAATCAATTAGAAGAATTAAAAAAATGGTTTTGGTTTACTACCTATTCTAATTATTTTACTGTTAATAGTCCAAGTAAAAGAGCGAAAGCTTTTCAACAATTTAGAGATTATTTACTTGGACATGAATTAGAAATGATTTACATCGAAAATAAAGAATTAGAATTTCAAGTTCCTAAATATAAATCTTCAAACTTTGGTTCAGTTCGATTTTGTGCGAATGTTTTATTTCAGTTAAGTCAAACTAAAGAAGAAATTAATCCTGAAACATGTTTAGGTTTTGCATCTATAAAATTAATTGAAGGTGAAAAAGAAGATTTAGCAAATATGGTTTACAAACCTCTTATGATTAATGACAACATATTGAGCTATCAATCCAAAAAACACACCTCCGTTCAATTTCTTCTTTACAATGAATTTAGTGGACAGTTTTCTGAACTATTTATTACTGATAAAATGAGAGGTTCATTTGCTGAAAAAAGAAACAAAGAACTTTTAGATATTAGAGAAAAACTCATAGAAGAAAAAGAAAACGAATTCATCACCAAAGTTTTAAAATTAGAATTAGAATAAAAAATCCATACCATGGCATTAGATAAAAACCAAATCGCAAAACGTATAGCACAAGAAGTAAAAGATAAATTTTACGTCAACCTAGGAATTGGAATTCCTACATTAGTAGCAAACTATGTTCGTACCGATATTTCAGTAGAATTTCAAAGCGAAAATGGCGTTTTAGGCATGGGACCTTTTCCTTTTGAAGGCGAAGAAGATGCAGATGTAATCAATGCCGGAAAGCAAACTATTACTACATTACCTGGGGCAAGTTTCTTTGATTCGGCGTTTAGTTTTGGTATGATACGCAGTCAAAAAGTAGATTTAACCATACTGGGTGCTATGGAAGTGGCCGAAAATGGTGATATTGCCAACTGGAAAATTCCCGGAAAAATGGTAAAAGGAATGGGTGGTGCGATGGATTTAGTGGCTTCTGCCGAAAATATCATAGTTGCCATGATGCACGTTAATAAAGCAGGAGAATCTAAAATTCTAAAGCGTTGTACATTGCCTTTAACCGGTGTGGGTTGCGTGAAAAAAATTGTAACCGAATTAGCCGTTTTAGAAGTTACCCCAAAAGGTTTTAAACTTCTGGAGAGAGCTCCCGGAGTTTCCGTAGAACATATTATCGCCTCCACAGAAGCTGATTTAATCATTGAAGGAGAAATTCCGGAGATGGTGATTGATTGATACAAGAAAATTATAGAGTTGTAAATTGCAATAATAACAATAACAAGATAGATGAAATAATTATAAAATAAAATACTAACATATCGTTGAGCTTTTAGCTCTTATTCTCACAAATCAGAAACCTAGGAAATTTCTAATATACGAATGAGAATAAGTCGCGAGAGTTCACGTCCTTCTGGGCGTGGGCTGTTCGTGCTTATTTTTCGTATGGGCTCTCCTAGGTGCCTTGATTTGGAAGTAAGTACAATGGACAGTTTCACGTCCTTTTTGCATACAGGTTTAAGAGCAAGTTCGCTTTTAAACCTAAAATATGGCAAAACAATCTTCCAACACCAATCTGCACCAAGCCAAAAACAACAAAAAAGACGAGTTTTATACCCAACTCACCGATATTGAAAACGAGTTGCGGCACTACAAACCCCATTTTAAAGACAAAGTGGTCTATTGCAATTGCGATGACCCGCGGGTGAGCAATTTTTTTCATTATTTCTCTTATAATTTTGAACATCTTGGGCTCAAAAAACTCATTGCTACGTGCTACAAAAACCAAGATGCCGATTTGTTTAGTACCAATCTCTCGGAACAAGCGGTTTACCTAGAATATACGGGCGACAAAAACGGTAACAGCATTCCTGATGCCCACGAAATAGGCGTAAAACCCCTCAAAGGCGATGGCGATTTTAGAAGTGCTGAAAGCATCGAACTGCTGAAACAAGCCGATATTGTGGTAACCAATCCGCCTTTTTCTTTGTTTCGAGAATATGTAGCACAACTCATTGAATACGAAAAGAAATTTATAATTGTAGGTCATCAAAATGCAATAACCTACAAAGATATTTTTAAACTAATTAAAGAAAATAAACTGTGGTTAGGCTATGGGTTTAAAGGCGGTGCAGGTCATTTTATAAATACACAATATGAAAATTATGCAACGGCATCCGATAAACGAGAAGGAATGATTCGAGTTTCGGGAGTAGTTTGGTTTACCAATTTAGATATTGACAAAAGACACGAAGATTTGATTTTGTTTAAAAAATATACGCCAGAAGAATATCCCATTTATGACAATTACGATGCTATCAATGTGGACAAAACAAAAGATATTCCTATGGATTACGAGGGACATATTGGAGTGCCAATAACATTTTTAGATAAGTTCAATCCAGATCAATTTGAAATCATAAAATTTAGGAAAGGCGACGATGACAAGGATTTAGTTGTAAATGGGAAGTCACCCTATTTTAGAATAATCATCAAAAACAAAAAACTATGAATGAAACAAAAACTTCGTGAAACTCTGTGAAAAACCTTTGTGAACCTCTGTGTAATAGCTATTGCACAATAGACACAAAGAATACACAAAGAATACACAAAATAAAAAATCAATAAATTATCATAAAAATGAACATAACACTCAAAGAAATAGAAGTCCAAGAATTAGTAAACGGTTACAAAGACAACAACGATGAAGGCGTGGTGGGCTATGGCGGCAAACTCGATATTCGTCCGCCTTATCAACGCGAGTTTGTGTATAACGAAAAAGAAAGAAACGCCGTAATCAACACCTTGCAAAAAGGTTTTCCGCTTAATGTGATGTATTGGGCAGTGAGAGAAAGTGGCGACCTGGAAGTGATTGATGGGCAACAACGCACCATTTCTATTTGTCAATATGTCAATGGCGATTATTCTATTGAGGGTTTAGCATTTCATAATTTGCCCAAAGACAAACAAGAACAAATTTTGAACTATAAACTGATGGTTTATTTATGCTCTGGAACAGACAGCGAAAAACTAGATTGGTTTGAAACCATCAACATTGCAGGAAAGGTTTTAACCGAACAAGAATTGCGCAATGCGGTCTATTCGGGCTCATGGGTTTCTGATGCCAAACGCTATTTCTCGAAAAACAGCCGACCCAAAATTGGCGACGACTATTTGAATGGTTCAGCCAATCGACAAGAATATTTAGAGAAAGCCATCGACTGGATTTCGGACGGAAATATCAAAGAATACATGTCTAAAAATCAGTTTGAGCCCAATGCTAATGAATTGTGGTTGTATTTTCAGAGTGTGATCAATTGGGTAAAAGTAACTTTCCCTAAGTATCGAAAAGAGATGAAAGGCATAGAATGGGGCAAATTATACAACGAATACAAAAACGAAAAATTTGATGCCAAAGTTTTAGAAGCAGAAATTACCCACTTGATGCTCGATGAAGATGTATCAAACAAAAAAGGAATTTATTATTTTGTTCTCACTAGAAAAGAAAAACATTTGAGCATCCGCACTTTTTCGGACAAACAAAAACGAGAAGCTTTCGAGAGACAAAACGGCATTTGTATTAAATGCAACGAAAAATTTGAACTTCACGAAATGGAAGCCGACCACATCACACCTTGGCATGAAGGCGGACGAACTTTGGCAGAAAATTGTCAAATGTTGTGTAAGCATGATAATAGAATTAAATCGGGGAAGTGATTTATCACCTCCACAGAAGCTGATTTAATCATTGAAGGAGAAATTCCTGAGATGGTGATTGATTAAAATAAGAGTCGGTTTCTGGCTTGGTATTGTGATGTTTAAGTCCGAAATTTCTTTACCATCGAAAACATAAAGCAACTAGGTTTTACAAGATTGTACGTCAAAACATATTATTGGCGGGATTCACAGTTTGGAATAATAGGAGTATTAATTGAATTAAAAACTGTAATTGCAAAATTCCAGGCTATCAATGTCATTATTGGTATTGAAAACATCTACCAAAAATTTTCTAACCTTTGGCAGATGTTATAATGCTTTTGTAAAATTATGAGTTAATTCCTTTTTCTAGATGCCTCTTTACAAAAAGGACATATAATACCGTTAAACTCAAAATTACATAAACTGACGTTGGTAAAGTATAGTACCAATAGTTCAAGAATTTAATTTTTGATAAAAAAAGGACGTATGAATATTGAATTATTATGCAAATTAAGTTTATGTATTTATTCTTATTTAAAAGCAAACCGATACTTAAAATAATAACTACAGAAACAAAAAGTTGTTTAAGTATAAACATGAAATCATCTGTTATATAAAACACTTCTAAGACATTTACAATTAATCCGATAAAAATTGTAATACCGTTAAAAACTGCCAATTTCCCTGGAAAAACAATTAATAGAAATGCAAGAATCGTTACGACTTTAAGATAAAGTAGATTTTTCATTTTAATGTGTGCTATTAGCGAGAGTCTAATTATTTTTTATATTTTTAGTATTTAGACATTTTTACAAATTTAAAATCCACTCTTTTTAAGTGGATTTTAACAAGATTGCTATTTTTTCATATCAAAAGAGATTAAATAAAAGAAAATACTTATAGCCTCCTTGGTCTATCATTATCCAAGCTAACAATTTATTAGTTTGCGGTTCAAGCAATAATGTTCCTAATGGTTCCTCGGGATTTTCCTTTTTGAACCAAACAAAAACGTTTTGGTCTGCAGCATACATTTTTTCGCCGCTTATACTTTCTTTAGCTAAATTTTTATTGAAAGGTTTATATATTTCATGATCTTTGTAAAATCGAATTGGCTTTGCGTCTAGATTTTCTAACCCTATTTTGTTTACTGTTTGTCTAAAGAAATCAAAAATAGTATCAAAAGCCTCAACCCTTCGTTCTTTCCTTGCCGTATCAGTGTCTTTTAATAAGTAGTCAAAATAAATATAATTACTAAATAAAGTGTCTCTCGAAAGTTCATTTTTCTCTTTTTTGTGAACATAGCTCCCGAGTTTTCGTAGTGTTTTGTATTGCGTTTGTTCATTAGCAGTCCAATCACTATCTAGTGATGTTTGTCCAAAGCTTAAAAAGCCGAGTAAAAGCAGGGCTAGTGATAAAATTCTTTGATATATTTTCATCATTCAATATTTTAAATTCAACTTGTTTTTATAACTCAGATGCAGAATTAAAATAAATGTCAACAAAAAATAAATTGAAACGCTTATTAACAAAGCAATATCTTTTATTTCTTTCCAAGTACTGTAACTTAACAAACATCCTAGATAGATATATTGAATGCAAATTCCGGCTATATTATACCCTCTTTTTTCAAAAAGGATCAGTAAGGTTCCAATCGAAGCAGCTATAGACAATACAAAGGAAGTAAGAATTTCTACTTCAAATTCTAATCGAAAAATTGCGTCAAAGGACATCACTAATGTGAAAAAAATTAGAAGGCCGTTAGCTACGGCTAGTTTGCCAAAAGGGATTATAATCAGTAGAAAACTAACAATAAAAAATGCTTTGACGATATCAATTTGTAAGTCCAGTTGGACTTTACTTTTACCATCAATAAATTTAGAAAAGAATGGGATTTTGAAAATGGAATTATACATACGTTAAATTGATTTTGCTTTTCTTATAAATTTTGCAAGCTTACTTAAGAAATAAATTTTGAAAATTGTTTTTTTAACACGGGGATTACCTAATTAGCTGAAAAAACAGCTACCAAAGACTTTCCAACTTTTGGCAGATGTTATAATATCTGTTTTTAGATTATGAGTCAATTGCTTTTTTGGGATATTTTTTTACAAAAAGAACATATAATACCGTTAAACTCAAAATTACATAAACTGACGTTGGTAAAGTATAGTACCAGTAATTAAGAAATCTAATTTTAGACATATAAATAATGGAAGCATATTGTATTACAATACAAATTAGATTAATGTATTTATTATTTTTAAACAAAAAAATAATTGATAGAATTATCGTAATAACGTAGATTAACGAAGGAAACGCTTTTATAAAATTGCCTTCTGGGTAAAACAATTCATTAATATTAACTACCATCCCCAAAAGCAATGATAGTCCATTAAAAACCGCCAATTTTTCGGGATAGATAATTAACAAAAACGCTAAGACTGTAAGTCTCTTAACACTGATTAAATTTTTCATCTTAATGGGTGCTATTTGGTGAAAGAGTTCCTCCGGTTATATTTCTAGTTGCCCCAGGAGGTAACGGCATAATTCTAATTACTTCTCCTAAAGTTGCAGGAGTCTGCCCATTCCATAAAGTGGGGGATTCACAACTTGGAATAGTAGTACTATTAATTGCATTAAAAATTGTAATTGCAAAATCGGCACAATTTTTTGTTTTGATATTGTATAAGGTGTTGGACTGAAATGCTGCTTTAATGTTATTTATTGTATTAAGCAACTGACTTGCGGTAACTGGCATACTTAAACTTGCATCAAAACTATGATTTTCATCGTTTCCAAAAGAACTTGGAACAGATATAAAATCTGTAGGATCTATAGTTTGCCTATTAGGCAAGATTGAAGCAATTGTACTTTCTGGGTAAAATCCAAGAGATCGTATTTTTGAACCTTGTTTAATTGTTATCATTGCATGTCCTGCTTTAGATGTAGGAAGAGAAGGTTCAAAAGGTTTGTGAGTTCCCGCTACCGGCTGATCAGCGGAAATTGTTATTTCAGCAGGTAGAGAAGTATTAAAAATACTTAGGTATTGCGTCATGTTGGTAATGGTAACATCGGGCCCCACTAAGACAGCTTCACCGTTTATTTTCCCGTCATCAAGAAGATCAAGTATGTTACTAATCTCCTCTTCGGCTTCGGGCGAATAATTATTTTGAATTAAGTAATCAAGTAATGACTCTGCATATTCAAATGCTTCATACGATCTATCTAATTGGAAAAAATTTAGAAAGTCTTGTTTTGTTTCAACACTTAAACTATTGTAAGCCAGTTTTTTTTCTGGAGATAATGTTATAACAAAATCTTTTATAGCAAAAGGAAGTAAAGGAGTTGTTACTATAGGTGCTGATGTACTTGGATTAGCAGTACCCCCACCAGTGTTACCTGGATTCAATGGTGGTTCATATTGTCCTCCTGGATTGGTAGTGCCAAAATCACCCCCACTTTCATTCATGCAATCGTGATCAAGTCTTAAAATTACAAATTCTTCTGGCCAAGACATACCTACACAATCATTGCCTAAATCACTACCACTATCTACTATTGTATTTCCATCTGCATTTCTGCAATACATTTGTGTAATAGTAAAAAAATCAATGCAATCAGCTCCATCGCCACCAATTCCATTTCTACTAGAAAGACCAAGTTCAACTATCGAGGTAGGGGCTATTTGTGTCAGCATTTCGTTAGTTAGAATAGTAATTACTTCTTCTGCTGTTGAAGCATAAGTAGCAATATAAGCTCTATAAGTTAAATTGGCTGAGGCATGAAGTACTAAATTTTTAATTTCGTTTTCACTGTTATCACCTACAATACGAAGAGTATAAGAATGATTATTGCCTTCCTGAATCATAACGATATTTGTTGTGTCGACAAAAACCCCAAAATTTTCGTCGAAGAGTCCTCTTCCTAAATGTGCTGTACTTTTAGCTTCTGCTTCTTGTAGTTTTTCAAAAGCTTTTGTGTTGCTTTTTAATTCTTTAAAATTAAGTTTCTTTACAACGAAATCAGGTTGATTTTGTGTGCTTGGTTCTTTTTGCGATAAGTTATCATTTTCGCAGCTAAAAAGCAGAATTGCTCCAAAAAACAGGAGCGTTTTAAAAATTGAGTTTTTCATTGTTTTGGTATTTAGATTACGTTGCAAATCTATTTACCATTTCAAATCTACGAGTCTCAAATTATCATATTTCAAGGAATTTGAGACCTATTTTTTTGATATTCGCTTGGAGTCATTCCCTCAAACTTTCGGAATGCCCTGTAAAAACTGGCTTTTGAGTTAAAACCCGCTTCTAATCCTATGGCAACAATTGTATAATTAGAATACTCAAGATTGGAGAGCATTCTTTTAGTTTCTGCTACTCTGTAAGAATTGATGTAGTCATTAAAGTTATAATCTGTATTCTGGTTTACTAATTGCGAGATAGTATTGGCTTTTAGATTTAATTCTGTTGAAAGCGTTTCAATAGTTAATTCAGGATTCAAATAAAGCTTTTTGTTTTCAATAACATTTTCGAGTTTCTGGAATGTTTCGATTGTAGAGGCAACTTTTTTTGTTGTAAATTTCTCTTCATTAACCATATTTCTCTGCTGTCTCAAAGCAATTCGCTCTTCTAAAAGTTGCGACTTTCCGAGTCCAATGTGTCCCATCCAATATACAAGTGCTGATATACCAAGCCACATCGGATAGAAAAAATACGATTTGTTTAAATCATAAATAACTACAATAACTAAAGCAATTAACCAAAAAACACAAATGGTGAGTCCGATGTATATAAGCTGTTTCAGCCACTGAGTTTCTGGTTTTAACGCTCTAGAATTGACAGGCAACTCTCTTTCGTATGATTTTAGCCTCAAATAGCTTAGAATAATGATGGTAATATTAAAAATGAAAGAAAAAAACTCGATGTACACGTATAATCCTCTCTTGAAATGAGAGGGAATTACGTAAGAATTGTCAATGAAAACCTTGTAAAAAACTTGGAAAACGTGTATCAATAACACAATAAAAAAAGGACTGATAAGTAGCGCCTTTTTAACTAGTGGTAAAGATGGTTTTTGAATGTATTTTTCAACATAAAGATAAAACATAGGCAAAATGAGCCAATGACTGGGAATGAAGATGTAGTTGAAAACGGGGTATAAATTAACTAAATGAATATCAATTGCCCAATACTGCAAATTGCTTAACGATAAGAAAAGTACCGTTAAAGCAAGATACTTGTTGTTTTTTATTTTTTTGTTCAATAAAACAAATGCACTAAAAATTAATCCATGGACTACTCCAGAGATAATCAGGACATTGAATATATTGAAGTTTAACTCTTTCATATTTTACATTTGTTAAACCAAAGTACTTATCTTTATTTTAGGTTCTAAACTAAATACCATCAAATTTAAAATTAAAAAACCCGAATCATCATTCGATAATTTCGGGTTTTTTTAAGCTATTTATTCAATTACACCTTCATAATCTCCGCTTCTTTAACAGCAAGAAGTTCGTCTACTTTCTTGATGTAAGCATCCGTTAGTTTTTGAACCTGAGCTTCTGCATCTTTACAAATATCTTCTGACGTACCGTCTTTTTCTTGTTTTTTAATGTCAGAATTGGCGTCTTTTCTTGCGTTTCTAATTCCGATTTTAGCATCTTCTGCTTCTACTTTGGCTTGTTTGGCCAAATCCCTCCGGCGTTCTTCTGTAAGTGGCGGTACCGAAATGATAATCATATCACCATTATTCATAGGGTTGAAACCAATATTGGCCAATAAAATAGCCTTTTCGATGGGTTGAATCATGTTTCGTTCAAAGGGTTGTATCGTGATGGTTCGTGCATCTGGAACACTAATTTTAGAAACTTGAGTCAAAGCCGTTGCCGAACCATAATAATCAACAAAAACGCCACCCAACATAGCTGGAGAGGCTTTTCCGGCACGGATGTTTAAAAATTCTTTTTCTAAGTGGGCAATAGAACCCATCATGGATTCTTTTGTACTGTCTAATATAAATTCAATTTCTTCAGTCATAATTTTTAGTTTAAGTGTTTGAAGTTTATAAGTTTAAAAGGTCAAAATCATAACCAGTTAACTTTGTAACCTTTTAAACTTTATATATTTACTAATGTTCCGATATTTTCTCCTTGGCAAATTTTTAATAAATTACCTTTCTTATTCATATCAAAAACCACAATAGGCAATTCATTTTCTTGACTTAAGGTAAACGCCGTGGTGTCCATTACATTCAGGCCTTTGGCCAACACCTCTTCGAAAGAAATTTTGTCGAATTTAGTGGCCGAAGCATCTTTTTCAGGATCGGCAGTATAAATACCGTCTACACGTGTTCCTTTCAAAATCACGTCGGCGTGAATTTCTACTCCTCTCAAAACTGCTGCGGTATCAGTAGTAAAATACGGATTTCCGGTTCCGGCTCCAAAAATTACGATACGTCCTTTTTCTAAATGCCTTACGGCTCTTCTTTTGATATAAGGTTCGGCGATGGCTTCGATTTTTAAAGCGGTTTGCAGTCGGGTGAGCATTCCTTTGTCTTCGAGAGCACCTTGAAGTGCCATGCCGTTGATGACGGTGGCCAACATTCCCATATAATCGCCTTGAACGCGATCCATGCCGTTACTGGCTCCGGCTACTCCTCTAAAAATGTTTCCGCCTCCTATAACAATGGCAATCTCAACGCCTTTATCATGAATTGTTTTTATATCGGCTGCGTACTCGGCCAATCGCACAGGGTCGATGCCGTATTGACGCTCGCCCATTAATGCTTCGCCGCTTAATTTTAGAAGAATTCTTTTGTATTTCATTATGCTATTGTTTTGGAGTTGTGCTTTCGCAAAAGTGATTCAGGCTCGGAGGTAGTCTCTTTTTCATTCAACCTAAATGCTTTGCGATGCAAATATATACAATTCCTTTTTTTCTTTAGTGAAAATTGTGGTTATGTAACTTTTATCACGTGTTTTTGGTATTGAAAAATGTATTTTTGCGAAGCATTTCTGCTTGGGTTAAACTCGTTTTGAAAACGAAATGAACTGTATTGCAGGTGTTGCGTTAGGGACAAAAGTGGAGCTCTTTATTGGGATTGTCCTGAAAGGCAAGCCCAAAAAAAGCGGGAACGAATGGCCCGACGCCGTATGGTAAAGCCGATTTTTCTTCGGCTTTACCATACGGGGGAACGCCAAAAAAAAAAGCTATTAAAATTCAAATACTTGATTATGAAAACGATTATCGCTGCTGGTTTGGCAAAAGCATATACCTACGAAGAGTACCGATTGAGATTAAAAAATTTACTGGCCGAGGGCAAAAGTTCGGGCGATGAGCAGTCGGATGATTTGTTACATTACAGTCAGCTGAACGAAACACGCATGAACCGTTTAGACAAGACGATTAAAATTACGCCCGAAGTAGAAACGTTGTTAAAAAACTTAAAAAGTGAGTTTATCTGGCTTGTACTCTCAGAAGGCTGGTGTGGCGATGCGGCTCAAACCTTGCCAATTATGCATAAAATGGCTCAACTTACGGAGGCTGTGGAGTTGAAAATAGCTTTTCGTGATGAAAATCCGGAGTTGATGAATTTATTTTTAACGAATGGTTCGAAGTCGGTACCGAAGTTGATTGTGCTAGAAAAAGACTCGCTGAATGTGGTAGCTCATTGGGGTCCGCGACCGGCGGATGCAATTAAATTAGTTTTGGATTACAAGGCAAAATTTGGCGCGATAGACGAAACAATTAAAACAGATTTGCAAATGTGGTATTTGCATGACAAGGGAGTTTCGACTCAAAATGAAATTGTGGCGTTGCTTAAATCGTAATTTTCCGAACTTTTTTGATTTCTTTTGGAGAACGACTTCCGTGAAAAGCGCGTAAAACTTCGATTTTTTTGGCTCGGATTCGGTAGATGATCAGGTACGAGCCGAAGATGATGTTGCGGTATTTTGGTTTTGGTTTCGAGGTGCCGGCATTCGGGGTGGAGGAGGTATTGGGTTTCTAATCCTCGTACAATCATTTTCAAATCTTGATAGAAAATTAGTCCTGCTCTTTCTCCAAAGGTCGCTGACCCATATTCAAAAATATCGACTATATCTTGAAGGTAGAAATTTGATCTTAGTACTTTTTTCTGCTCAGTCTCCATTCTTCGAATCTTTTATCAAATTCTTCCTCTGTTAAAAATTCTCCCTCTTCGGCTTCTTTGATTAATTTCAAAAAAGCTTCTTGAGACATTGGTTCTCCTGGAATGGCAAGGTTTTCGGCTTTTTCTTTAGAAGGTTTCATAATTAAAAAATTGATATTGATATTGATATTTCAACGTAAATTTAGGAAATAAATCTATTTCGATGGTTGTAAATGTCTTTAAAATCGAATGTACAAAAACTAAAACCTATAACTTCTTTCTTTCGGTTCTCCATTTGTTGAATTGTTCTTTAAATTCTTCGGCACTTAAAAACTCTCCCTCTTCCGCTTCTTTGATTAAATTTTCAAAAGCTTCTTGCGACATCGGTTTACCAGGAGTGGCAAGGTTTTCTGTTTTTTGTTCTGATGGTTGCATAACAATGATTTTTAAATAGTAAGTAAATTTACTAAATTTTCAGATACGTATTTGCTTTGCTTTGAAAACTTTACAATCACAAATGATTTAAATCTTCCGGAGAAAAAGCATCGTCCACGGAGTAATCGCCAATTTTTGTGCGTCGCAAAACCGTTAAATGCGAACCAGATTGCATCGCTTTTCCAAAGTCAAAAGCCAGTGATCGAATATAAGTTCCTTTCGAGCAAGCGACTCTAAAATCAATTTCTGGTAAAGCGACTCGTGTAATTTCAAACTCGTAAATGGTGGTTTTTCGCGATTCAATTTCAACGGTTTCTCCCGCACGAGCGTGTTCGTACAATCGAATGCCGTCTTTTTTTATAGCCGAAAAAATAGGCGGTTTCTGGTTGATTTCTCCTAAAAATTGCTTGACGGTTTCGTGAATCAATGTTTCGTCAATATGTGAAATCGGAAAAGTTTGGTCAATTTCGGTTTCTAAATCATAAGATGGCGTGGTAGCCCCAATGTAAAAAGTGCCGGTATATTCTTTGGCTTGACCTTGAATTTCAGAAATCTTCTTGGTAAACTTGCCCGTACAAACGATAAGTAACCCAGAAGCCAAGGGGTCTAACGTTCCGGCATGTCCAATTTTAAATTTTTTAGGGAGTCCAACTTTGTTGATAAAATGGTATTTTAATTTATTAACCGCTTGAAACGAACTCCATTTCAGCGGTTTGTCTATCAGAAGTATTTGACCCTCTTGGTATTGTTCAATGGTTAGCTTTTGCATTACTTACGGGTGTAGAAATAAATAAGTAACCCCACACCAATTATAATTCTGTACCAGCCCCAAATTTTAAAACCATATTTGGTGAGTAAATTGATAAAGGTTTTTACGGCAATTACGGCAACTACAAAGGCTACGATGTTTCCTATAACAAATAGATTGATGTGATTTTGGTCCTGAAAAATCATTTCATACCCTTTCATTTCTGTCGGCGTTCCTTTGCCCCAGGTTTTTACAAAGATAGAGTAAACCGTAACGGCCAACATCGTTGGAACGGCCAAAAAGAACGAAAATTCGGCTGCCGCTTTTCGGCTCAAGCCTTGTGTCATACCGCCAATGATAGAAGCTGCCGAACGAGAAGTGCCCGGCATCATGGCCAGACATTGCCAAAAACCAATGATTACCGCTTTTTTTATAGAAATATCTTTTTCATCTGTAATAGTAGGATTTTTAAACCAATTATCGGCAAACAAGAGTATAATTCCACCTAGAACTAATACGGTTGAAATGGCTATTTGATTGCCTAATACGGCTTCAATCATGTCGTCAAAAAGAAATCCCAAACCCAAAGCAGGAATGACAGCAAACATTAATTTCAAATAAAAATTAAAATTCGTGAAGTCGAAAAATTTTTTCCAATATAAAACCACGATGGCCAAAATTGCACCAAACTGTATCGAAACCTGAAACATTTTCAGAAATTCGCTCTCCTCCATGCCCATAAGTGAAGCCGTAAAACCCATGTGGGCGGTGGAAGAAATCGGTAAGAACTCCGTAAGTCCTTCAATAATGGCAATAATAATAGCTTGTAGTGTATCCATGTTTTTTAGTGGTCAGTTTAGTAGTTTTCAGTCGCAGTCTCAGTCTCAGTGTTCAGTCTTTGAACGAATAAATTCAAAGTATTTACAAAATCTTGGTTTCTATAAAGATTTATCATTACAATTTGCGACTGTTTACTGCGACTGAAAACTGTTTACTTTTTAAGTATCGCATAAATCGTAATTCCAAAACCAAGTAAAACGGTCGTTGGTGCCAAACGGATGCGTCTGAAATTAAAAATTTCTTCATTAAAAACAGCAGGGTCCTCAGAGCCGCCGCCCGCCATCAAAATAAATCCCAAAGCAATTACACCAAGACCAATCAATAAAAACTTATAGTTTGTTTTGTCAAAAAGAAACTCGTGTTGCGGTTTATTTTCCATCATAATATATTTTTAAATTCCAATTATTTAAATTTCAAATTTCAAATCCTAACTCCCAATTCCGTATTGAAAACTGCGACTGAAAACTGCGACTGAAACTCCCATCTTCCATCTCTATACTGACGACTGAGACTGAAAACTGCGACTTACAATTCCCAACTCCTTACTGACGACTGTGACTGAAAACTGCGACTGAAAACCCCTTTAATATAGGTCATCCGTCCTCAAGTTCAAATACCGTTGTGTGGCAAAAAAAGTACTCAACCACGTAATGATAATTCCCACAAACAAAACCCCAACTAAAACAGCGATGGTAAGTAATTCTTGTTCCAAAATATTCAAATTCGGATAGTTGCTATCAATATAATACAACACGCCAATAAGCCCCATAATAGCCAATCCAGCCCCAATCATGCCTAGTTTTATGCTTCGCCAAATAAAAGGTTTTCTGATAAACGACTTAGTAGCACCCACCATTTGCATCGTTTTAATGATAAAGCGGTTCGAATAGATAGACAATCGCATCGAACTATTAATCAGTAACACCGCTACCAAAGCCAAAAAACTACTGATAATCAAAATCCACATACTGACTTTCTTGATGTTATCATTCACCAAATTTACCAATTGCTTGTCATAGACAATATCTGAAACCATCTCATTTTTGCGCAATCTTGATTCAATTTTAGCAATGCTATCGTTTACGATATAATCGGCTTTTAAGTGAATATCAAAAGAATTTTGCAACGGATTTTCACCTAGAAAAGTTAAAAAATCCTCACCAATAATATCCGTATGTTCCTTAGCAGCAGCATCTTTAGTCACATATTTAAAGGTTTTTACAAACCGAGCCGTTTGCAATTCGCTCTCAAAAGCCTTTAAAACCGAGTCGGTAGCTTTATTATCAAAAAACACCGTCATGGCTATCTCTTCCTTAAAATCATCCGAGAGTTTTTTCGAATTAATCACAAATAAACCCAATATTCCCAATAGAAAAAGCACCAAAAAAACACTCAATACTACTGAAAAATAAGAGGAAATTAGCCGACGTTTTTGAAATTTATCGTAAGAAGAACTCATAACTTTTTAATTATGGGGGTAAAATTAATAAACAATTTCTTTAATCATACTTTATAACGTTCAAAGTTTTAACTTTCGTACAATAAATGTAAATTTGCCCACCTGAGTCGTTTTTTTTCTTGTAGAAGCGAATGGCTTGGGCTTTTTTGGAATCCGTATTCCCGCTATTCGCTACTATTCCCTCTGATTGCTTCGTTCCTCGCAATGACATCGGAGAATACCGCTGCTATCGGGGCTATTTGGGAAACCATTTTAACTTTTGAATCTTTTTTAAAATCTCAGCAAATCAGTGCCTTAGCACCTTAGAAACGTTATATGAAGTACAATCCGAACAAAATTGAAGCCAAATGGCAAAAATACTGGAGCGAAAACCAAACCTTTAAGGCGGATAACAACTCTAATTTACCTAAATACTATGTTTTAGACATGTTTCCGTATCCTTCCGGAGCCGGGTTACACGTCGGGCATCCATTGGGTTACATAGCCTCTGATATTTATGCCCGTTATAAACGCCACAAAGGATTTAATGTATTACATCCGCAAGGCTACGACAGCTTCGGACTTCCAGCCGAACAATATGCTATTCAAACCGGGCAACATCCTGATAAAACTACCAAAGAAAACATTGCACGGTACCGTGAACAACTCGATAAAATTGGTTTTTCTTTCGATTGGAGCCGAGAAGTCCGAACCTCAAGCCCTGATTATTACAAATGGACCCAATGGATTTTTATCCAACTTTTTGAATCATGGTACGACAAAGATGCTGATAAAGCCCGAGACATCAAAACCTTAATCTTAGAATTTGAAACCCACGGAAACACGAAAGTCAATGCGGTTTGTGATGATAACATCGCCCCGTTTTCGGCAGCCGAGTGGAATTCATTTTCAAAAGACGACCAACAACGCATTTTATTGCAATACCGACTCACATTTCTTGCCGAAACTGAAGTCAACTGGTGTCCGGCCTTAGGAACCGTTTTGGCCAACGACGAAATCGTAAACGGCGTTTCAGAACGCGGAGGCCATCCAGTGATTCGTAAAAAAATGACCCAATGGAGCATGCGAATTTCTGCTTATGCCGAACGACTTTTAGAAGGTTTAAACACAATCGATTGGACAGAATCCTTGAAAGAAAGTCAACGAAATTGGATAGGTAAATCGGTTGGAGCCGAAGTTACTTTCCCAATCCTAGCCTTCCCAAATGGGGAAGGAACCACATTGGAGGAAAAGTTTAGATACCTAACTGGCGGAAACAACGCTTACCTTTTGGTCGAAAATGCCAAAGAAAATAGAAAAAATCCAACCGAAGCAGAAAACATACTTTGGCAATCCTTACGAGGAGACCAATTAGATGCCAAATTCAGAAGGCAACATTTGATTGGAGATTACATTGTTGATTTTGTATGCCTAAATAAAGCTTTAGTTATTGAAGTGGATGGCGGCTATCACCATAATGAAAACCAAAAAAATTTAGACGAAGAACGTACCTTTTTCTTGAATCAAAAAGGGTTCAAAGTCATCCGTTTTACAAACGAAGAAGTTCTAGGGAATCTTGACGAAGTTTTAAAAAGTATTTCCATAGAATTGAATGAAAGACAAAATTCCTCAATTCAAACATCTTCAAACAACCCTTCACCAGTTTCAGCTCCCTCTCCTTTGGAGAGGGCTGGGGTGAGGATTTCGGCTCCCTCTCCTTTGGAGAGGGTCGGGGTGAGGATATTTACCACCAGACCCGACACCATTTTTGGAGTAACATTTATGACTTTAGCACCCGAAAATGATTTGGTGGCAAAAATCACAACTCCTGAACAAAAACAAGCGGTTGATGCCTATATTGAATCTACAGCAAAACGCAGCGAACGCGAACGAATGGCCGATGTAAAAACCATTTCGGGTGTATTTACAGGAGCTTATGCCGAACATCCTTTCACGAAAGAACCTATTCCGGTTTGGATTGGCGATTATGTTTTGGCGGGTTACGGTACGGGTGCCGTGATGGCCGTTCCGTGTGGAGACGAACGCGATTATGCTTTTGCGAATTTCTTTAAAGGACAAAACGGAATGCCAGAAATAAAAAACATTTTCAGCCCCCTAACCCCCAAACGGGAAAATGATGATGCGGACGATTTAATAAAAACTGAGGCATATACAAGCAAGGAAGGCTTTGTGCTAAAAAATTCGGATTTCTTAAACGGGATGAGTTACAAAGAAGCTACCGCTACAGTCATCAAAGCATTAGAAGAAATTGGTCAAGGAAAAGGGAAAATCAATTACCGTTTACGTGATGCGGTTTTCTCACGTCAACGCTATTGGGGCGAACCGTTTCCTGTTTATTACGTGAACGGATTGCCACAAATAATTGACGAAAAGTATCTTCCTATTCGCCTGCCTGAAGTGGAGAAATATTTGCCTACGGAAGACGGACAACCACCTTTAGGAAATGCTAAAGAATGGTATTGGAATACAAAAACCAACAGTATCAGTTCCCCTCCTTCGGAGGGGTTAGGGGAGGATTACATTTTCCCACTTGAATTAAACACCATGCCGGGTTGGGCAGGAAGTTCATGGTATTGGTTGCGGTACATGGACGCTCATAATGATAAAGAATTTGTTTCTGCCGAAGCTCAAAACTATTGGCAAAATGTCGATTTATATATAGGAGGAAGCGAACACGCTACCGGACATTTATTGTACTCCCGTTTTTGGAACAAGTTCCTGAAGGATAGAGGCTACGTAAATCAAGAAGAACCGTTCAAGAAATTGATTAATCAGGGGATGATTTTAGGAATGAGTGCTTTTGCTTATCGAGTTAATGCTGTTAAAAATGTATTTGACACCTATAATGTTATCCAAACGCCAAATCCAATTTTTATATCAAGTGCCTTAGTTCCAAAAAACAGCAATAATAAAATTGATAAAAATTCTGAGGCTCATGAACTTTTGTCAAGTAAATTTAAGCAGATTTGCCCAGAACTTGAAATGGAAGGAATCGAATTTGGTTACGATCCAATCCACGTTGATTTGTCATGTATAAATGATGTTACGAATGAATTAGATATTGAAAAATTCAAAGATTGGAGAGAAGATTATAAAAATGCAGAATTTATTTTTGAAGAATCGGGTAGGGACAGCTCGCGAGCTGTCCGTACATTCATCGAAGGCAATGACAGCTCGCGAGCTGTCCGTACATTTATCGTAGGCCGCGAAGTCGAAAAAATGTCTAAATCCAAATACAATGTAGTAACCCCAGACGACATTTGTGAAGAATACGGAGCCGATACGTTACGATTATACGAAATGTTTTTAGGCCCATTGGAACAAGCAAAACCTTGGAACACGGCAGGAATTACAGGTGTTTTCGGTTTCTTGAAAAAACTATGGAAATTGTATTTCGACGAAAGTGGCTTGATAGTCACTTCGAATCCAGCTTCGGCGGAAGCCTTGAAATCGTTGCACAAAACCATCAAGAAAGTCAACGAAGATATTGAGGGATTTTCGTTCAATACATCTGTAAGTCAATTTATGATTGCCGTTAATGAGTTGACTGCAATGAAATGCCACGAACGTTCGGTTTTAGAACCCTTGGCCATTTTGATTTCGCCGTATGCACCACATATCGCCGAAGAATTGTGGGAAAAATTGGGTCATCAAACGAGTATTTCAACCGCTCCGTTTCCGAAATTCAATCCCGAATATTTGGTGGAAAGTAACAAAGAATACCCGGTTTCTTTTAACGGAAAAATGCGTTTTACACTTAACTTGCCGTTGGATTTAACGGCGGCACAAATCGAAGAAATCGTCATGAAAGACGAAAGAACCATCAAACAACTAGACGGAACAACTCCTAAAAAAGTGATTATCGTTCCAGGAAAAATCATCAACTTGGTGGGGTAGTAGTTTTGCAATAATATTTTGCCACAGATAGTAAAGAGTCTTAAAAATTTTTCGAACATCGAAAATCTATTTCAATCTTTTTATCTGTGGCATTTTTAATTTTACAAAATCTTTAACGTGACAAAGTTTGTCAGTTGTTGGGTAGTGGAATACAATTTGTTATATTCGTAAAAAATTTAAAACACTATGTTGGGATATTATATTTTAATTGGAGGCGTTGCTTTAGTAAGTTGGGCCGTTAGTGCTCGATTGAAAAGCAAATTTGAATTTTATTCAAAAGTAGGTTTACGCAATGGTATGAGTGGTGCCGAAATTGCCGAAAAAATGTTAGCCGACCACGGCATTCGAGACGTTCGGGTTATTTCTACTCCCGGACGATTGACGGATCATTACAATCCAGCAGATAAAACAGTAAATCTAAGTGAAGCTGTTTATAACCAACGAAATGCCGCTGCAGCCGCTGTTGCCGCTCACGAGGTGGGTCACGCTGTACAACATGCCGTGGCGTATGACATGTTGAGTTTTAGGTCTGCCATGGTACCGATGGTAAATATTTCTTCGAGTATTTCGCAGTGGTTAATCATCGGTGGATTAATTATGGGTGCTGCTGCCGGAATTGGTATTGCTTATTATGTAGCAGTTGCCGGCCTTGTTTTGATGGCTATTACTACTATTTTTACTTTGGTTACACTACCTGTAGAATATGACGCAAGTAATCGTGCTTTGGCTTGGTTAAAAAACAAAAATATGTTGAGTCAGCAGGAATATGCTGGAGCAGAAGATTCTTTAAAATGGGCTGCAAGAACGTATTTAGTTGCTGCAATTGGAGCCTTAGCGATGCTGCTTTATTGGGCTTTGCAAGTTTTTGGAGGTTCAAGAGAATAAAGGTTCAAAATTTAGATTATTACAATTAAAAAAGGCTATCGTTATCGCGATAGCCTTTTTTAGTTTCAGTTAGGTTTTATTCTAATTGATTGCGATGTCGTCAATTTGGATAGTGGTAGTAACTGCTGGTGCAATAGCTTGACCCACGTATTCGAAAACAAAAAATCCATTTCCGGTTACAGTTACAGGGATGTTAAAAATTCCGCTGTTTACAAACGTTGCTGCATAACCGCTAGTTGTTCCAGAAGCAATGGTAAACTGATTGGTAATATCTACCAAGGTAGCATTGGCTACATCAGTTCCTGGGGTGTAATTGGTTGTATAATATACTTTTAAAACATTTCCGTTATTGAAACCGTCTTTTGTTTTGAATGAAAACGTGTTGGCTGCTGTCATATCTACAGGAACGTAAAATAGAGCTCTGTTTGTTTCTGGTGTTCCACCAAAAGAACTCATTTGAATGTATTTATTATTGCTGAAAGATCTAACGTCCCAGTATCTGCTTCCTATATAAGCGTCATTGACATACAATGGGAAAATTCTATTAGCTACTGCATACGATTCAAAATTTTCGGTGCGGGCTCCTAAATATTGAACATCTGTACCACCTAATTGTGTATTTACATAGAAACGTTCTTTGTCTAGCATGATATCTGATTCGTAACGAGGTGTAAACTGGAACGTTGAACCAAAACGAGTAAGAATTCCTCTGATGTTACCGCTTTTTTCAGGAACTAAATTTACGGCATATCTAGAGAAACTAGTAGATCTTACAATAATTGTTTTTCCAGACATATCTGTAATGGAATGATTTGTACCTGAGTTTCCGTTGGCAGGAATGTGGTAGGGTTTCCCAACTGCACTTGAGGCAAATTGTACATCTGTAAATTCAATCAATCGGTTTAGGTAAGCATTAGATGCTAAAGCTTCGGTGATGGTTACTGTTGTAAGCATTTCTTCGTCTGATTTTGGTGCTTCGCAAGTTCTTGGAATGGTTGGCACTACCAAAGGTGCTGCAATTCTAAAAACGGAATTTCCGTCTAATTCACCAATTAAAAGTCCGCCATCTTTGATTTGAATGTACCGGTCTTTTAGTCGTACAAATACTCTTCTACCCACTTGGTATAAAGTGGCGTAATTAGCATAATCAATTAAAGCTGTTAGTCCGATAGATTTATCTGTAGACTGTAAATGAATGGTTTTAAAGAAGTTTCCACCTTTGTCGCTTGACACAACGTCTAGTTCGATAATATCGTCATCGGTGTACTTCACGGGTAGTCCGTTTGCGGCTGTTGCAATGGCAAAAATTTCTTGCACCGTTTTGGTGGGAGTGATACTTGCCGCTTCTTCACAATTAAAAGAACTCAAATCAGGAGTACTATAATCATCATCGTTTACACAGCTTGTAAACAAGGCTGTTGAAAAAGCGATTAAAAAAATTGATTTTAAAATTGTTGTTTTCATAACGTATAGAGTTGATATTTTTATTTTAATTAAAAGTTTAGGTAAAGGTTTACGAAATAGGTTCGGCCGTATCCGTAAAAATATTTGGGTCCAAAGGCTCTTGCAGGACCTTGCATGTCTTGTTGAATTTCTCTGAAGTTAGCGTTTCGGGCTTGTTCAAATCCGCCTGTGATGTATTCCACATCAAAAACATTGTTTATGGAAGCAAAGAATCCTACGGTGTTTCTATTTTTCTTGCTTATTCTCCATGATTTTCCGCCTACTAAGTTCACCAATCTAATGGGGTCAAAACGTTCTTGACGTAACATTTTTCTTCCTTCTTCTTCCGTTGCGCCATAAAATGGTAGGCCTTGTGGGTCTTCAAAATTTTTATAGAAATTGTCTGTTCGGAGTAAAGGAGAGATGTCTAGATAGGTTTCGTCTAGATAATTGGCATTAGCACCAATCCACCAAAACTTAGGGTCACGGTATTCAATCCCTACTGAATATGCTTTTTGAGGTGTGCCGGCTTGTTTGTAATTTTTCATGGTAGAACGCCCAAAGTCTACAATTCGCTGAGCATTATCTACATTTAATTTTACGTTAGGATTGCTGTCAAAGGTATATTGTCCTACTCCTGCTGTTCCTGTTACTTTAAGGGTTGAGGTGAGTTGGTATTCTAACCCAAATTCTCCACCAATGTTTTTACGGTCAATTCCCGTTACAATCTCTGCCACAAAGGCATTTCCTGTTCCTGAAAGTAATTCTCCTGATTGGTCTAAGATTCCAACACCTTCGGAATAGAAAAATCCAATGTCGGTAGCATTTTGCACTTTGTTATAAAAACCTGTAATTTTTGCTTTCAACTTCGGCATTCTGATAATGTAACTAGCATCTATACTTTGCATCGTTTCATTTGTCAAGCCTTCTACAATGCTATTGTTTAAACGCGCGTTCGGAAATGTATTTCGCATGGTAGGAGCGTTTGTCATGTACAAAGCATTAAAATCTAAGAAATGACGCCCGGTGATTTTGTAGGTAAGTCCTCCTTTAAAACCAAAGTTTTCAAAGCTTACTTTATCACTTTTTCCTAGAGAATTTGTTGGATAAATTCCGTTTTGAAACAAACCTTCTCTTTGATAAATTGATTTCGAGAAGCTTTGTGCTACGTAAAAATCAACTTTTGAATATGAAAACTTGAATTGTGTAAAAGCTTCAGCCACATCAGCAGTTAAATTATAGTTATAACCATATCGGTCTCCCTCTACTACTTGTCTGTTCGGGGTAAGCAAATTAGGTTGCGATTGATCTCCAGTAAAAAACTGATCTACATCTCGGTAATATTGGCCACCTAACAAATCCAGAATATTTTGAAAATTTTCTGATTTTAATTTTCGATAGTTTGCAGCAGCATTCAAAATGATATTATCCGATAACTGCGAACTTAAAATAGTATTGGCAGAAAATAATTTATCGTCCGTTCTATCTTCGTATAAAATTACGGTAGACTCTCCACCATTATTTAGGTTGGCATCATATATTCCGTTCCAGTTTACTTGTCTGTTGTTTAAAAACGCCTCACGAGTCAATTCTGCATTCAAGAGATTTGCTGGAGTGTTTCCAATATAATCTCCAAAGTCATCATGCATGGTAGAATAGTAACTTGGTAAGTTTCTGTAATAAACAGGATCTGGATTATTGGCACCATTAAAGTCAAATCGGCTGTTTCCGATAGAACCAAATTGATATGATACATTGGTGTTTAAATTGGTTTTCTCACCTATTTTCCAGTAATGGCTCAACATAAAAATGGGTTCTTCCACATCTTTGTCTCTTGAGTTTCTTTTTTTACCATCTTGCCAACCCCAATAAGAGTTGTATTTAATTCCTGCTAAATCGTTAACTTCTTTACTATTAGGCGAATTTTTACCGCGACTGTTTTGGGCATAAATAGCTGTAAAGTTTAAGCTATGCTTATCGCTTATTCTCTTTTCAACCGAAGCAAAAAATGAATTGGCCGAATAATCTGTTCCTTCAAAATAACCTTCCCTTGCCCAACGTCTAGCCGCTGAGATTACAAATGCCCAACCGTCTTTATCCATTCCGGAGGCATAAGTAGCCATGGTTCTAAAGTTATAATTTGTATTGGTTCCAGAAAACGAAATTCGAGAACCTGGACGATAAATGGAAGCTCTTGTGTTGATTTCCTGAGTACCTAAAGCACCACCAAATGTATAATCAGAAGGCGTAGAACCCATTGTAAACTCCTGATTTCGGGTAGCGTCGTTCAATCCGCCCCAGTTTCCGTATTGAGGTCTTCCATCATAAATTTTGTCCATGGCCATACCATTAATCATGGTTTTGCCATACTCATTGTCAAGTCCTCGTAGTCTAAATCGTGCCTGACCCCAATTAAAAGCCGCTGCTTGCTGAAACACGTCTCTTGTAGCTTGAAGCAGTCCCGCTGTGCTTTCGGAGCCACTATTGTCGTCTCCTAAATCATTTTCAGTAAGTGTAATAAGACTCAACTGAAGTTCTTCTGTGTTATCGTATTCTAGAATAATGGTGCCAACATCTAGTGTTTTTCCCGCTTCAACAGTAATCGAAAGCAATTGTCTAGTGTACCCCACGGTGTTTAGTTCTAACAATTGATCGCCTACAATAACATTTTCAAAAGTAAAGACACCTTCGGAGTTGGTCAATACAGTGAAAGTGGTGTTTTGAATGGTAGCCACAACACTCTGCATCGGTTTCATCGTCTTTGAATCAACAACTGTTCCGGTCACTTTTGAAGTTCTTTCCTGTGACCAAGCAAAAACTACTTGCAGTACAAAGAACAAACTAATACCAAGTTTTTTCATAAAAAAAATTTAAATAATCCTGATTTGTTAAATTAATCGTTTCTTAACGGTTGCAAAGTTACATTTTTAATTAAATATAATTACTTTTGTTCCCAAGAATCTGTTAAAGTTCACATTAAAATAATAGTACGTTATCATGAATTTCACAAAATCGGTCTTTTTTTTCTGCTTTTTCCTCGTATTTGCAACTCAAATTAACGCACAAGAAAAAAAATTTAAGATGCATACCATCGCGTTTTATAACGTTGAAAATCTCTTTGACACCATCAACCAAGAAAATTATGACGAAGAATACTTGCCTCAAAGCGGATGGACTACCAAAAAGTACAAAAAGAAACTACAAAACCTAGGTAAAGTAATTGCAGGTCTTGGCACTAACGATCAGCAAAAAGAACCGCCTACCATTTTAGGAGTTTGTGAGGTAGAAAACAGAGGTGTACTCGAAGATTTAACCAAAGAAGCTCAAATAGCAAGTAAAGATTATGGTGTAATCCATTTTGATTCGCCAGATAAAAGAGGTATCGACGTAGGGCTGCTCTATCAAAAAAAGCACTTCAAACCCACAAGTTACATCAATGTACCTTTATATGTGTACCAAACTGCCGCAGAAAAAACTAAAAAAGAAGAAAAAGAAAGCCAAGAAGCCGAAGACGGAGATAAACCAAATCTCAATTACGACGAGGTAAGCAAAAGAATTTACACCCGAGACCAACTTCTTGTTACCGGATTACTCGATGGTGAAGAAATTCACTTTATAGTAAATCACTGGCCATCACGTTCTGGTGGCGAAAAAAGAAGCAGCCCATATCGTGAAGCAGCCGGAAGATTGAACCGAAAAATCATGGATTCGCTCTTTAAAATTAACCCGAATGCCAAAATTATTACCATGGGCGACTTAAATGACGGTACCTATAATAAGAGTGTAAAAGAAGGTATCGGAGCCAAACTAAAAAAATCTGAAGTTAAAAAATCAGGCATCTATAACCCTTTCGAACAAATGGCTAACGAAGGAAATGCAACTCTCTTTTACAGAGATTCTGGAGATATTTTCGATCAAATGATGGTCAGTGAGCCCCTTATTAGAAATGACTTTTCAGGTTGGCAATACTGGAAAGCCGGAATTTATAACAAGCAATTTCTAATACAAACCACCGGACAATACAAAGGATATCCGCTGAGAAATTCACCTAGCGAACCCGGCTTTAGCGATCACTTTCCGGTGTACTTGTATTTAATTAAAGAAGTAAGATAGATAAAGTTTTAAAGGTTGGTTCACGCCAATCTTTTTTATTTTCGTAAATTTCACAAAAAAATTATGCCCATCAGAAAACCCTTCAACCTCACCCAATGGATCGACCAAAACCGACACCTGCTCAAACCTCCCGTAGGAAATAAAAACATATACGTCGAATCCGATGATTATATCGTCATGATTGTAGCCGGACCAAACGCCCGAAAAGACTACCATTACAACGAAACCGAAGAGCTATTTTATCAACTCGAAGGTTCAATTACCGTTTATGTGCAAGACGAAGGACAAAAAGTAGCCATGCAACTCCATCCCGGCGATATGTATTTGAATCCCGCCAAAACACCCCATTCGCCCGTTCGTTCCGAAAATTCGTTAGGCCTTGTCATCGAAAGAAAAAGACAAGGATTAAACCTCAAAGACGGACTGCTTTGGTTTTGCGAAAATTGCAATCATAAACTACATGAAGTCTATTTTGACCTCACCGATATCGAATCAGATTTTTTACCACACTTCAAGCATTTTTACAATTCACAAGAACTACGAACCTGCAAAAATTGCGGCACCGTAATGGAAACAGATCCAAGATTTACCACTACGTAAGCTTTTTATCAGGAGCTAATCCAGCTTTTCATTTCAAGTCCTCAATAAAAAAGCCGTGTTTTTAAACCCTAAAAAGAGCTTCCGTTGGTCGCTTTTTTAGCCTAAAAAACACTGGCTTTTTTATTTCCGGGCTTTCCATTGCAATCTGGGCTAAAAATGTATAACCGACCAGAAAGTCTCCCTAATCCAACCAAATCTAAAAAAACTACACCCAACAAATGACGGATTCATTAAATGCAATTTAATTCGTGCAATTATCACAAAATTGCTAACTTCGCAAAAAAATAAAACAAATTTCAGTAAAACAATATAAATGGCAACAACAGCAGACCCATTCGGAATGACAAAAGCCCTAAAAGAATTAGGGATTCAAGCAGTAAATCAAGGAACCTCAACGGGAAATTCATGGTTTGCCGGAGGCACACTTTTAGAAAGCTACTCTCCCGTAGACGGCGCTTTGATTGCTAAAGTACATACCACCACCACCGACGATTATGAAAAAGTAATGCAATCAGCCACCGCTGCTTTTAAAACTTTTCGAGTAATGCCCGCGCCAGCTCGAGGAGAAATTGTAAGACAGTTTGGCGAAAAACTACGTCAGAAAAAAGAAGCCTTAGGAAAATTGGTTTCCTACGAAATGGGAAAATCACTCCAAGAAGGTCTCGGAGAAGTGCAAGAAATGATTGACATCTGCGATTTTGCAGTGGGACTTTCACGTCAACTTCACGGTTTGACCATGCATTCTGAACGTCCCGGACACCGCATGTACGAACAATACCACCCACTTGGGGTAGTTGGAATTATCTCGGCGTTCAATTTTCCTGTAGCCGTTTGGGCTTGGAATACGGCTTTGGCTTGGATTGCAGGAGACGTTTGCGTATGGAAACCTTCCGAAAAAACACCACTTTGCGGCGTAGCTTGCCAAAACATCATTGCCGAAGTTTTAAAAGAAAATAACCTTCCAGAGGGAATTTCGTGCCTCATCAACGGCGATTATAAAATAGGGGAATTGATGACTTCAGATACAAGAATTCCGCTCGTTTCTGCTACAGGTTCTACCCGAATGGGAAAAATCGTAGCACAAAAAGTAGCCGCTCGATTAGGAAAATCCCTCTTAGAATTAGGCGGAAACAACGCCATTATTGTAACACCCGATGCTGATATTAAAATGACCGTTATTGGTGCCGTTTTTGGAGCTGTAGGAACTGCCGGACAACGTTGCACCTCGACCCGAAGATTAATCATTCATGAGAGTATTTATAACCAAGTTCGTGACGCAATTGTTTCGGCTTATGGCCAATTAAAAATCGGAAATCCTCTAGATCAAAACAATCATGTAGGTCCGTTGATTGATATTCAAGCAGTTGAAATGTATCAAAAAGCGCTAGAAAAAGTAGTGGCCGAAGGCGGAAAAATTTTAGTAGCAGGCGGCGTACTTTCTGGCGAAGGTTATGAAAGTGGTTGTTATGTAAAACCTGCCATTGCCGAAGCCGAAAATGGTTTTGAAATCGTACAGCACGAAACATTCGCACCTATTTTGTACTTGCTGAAATATACAGGAACAGTTGAAAATGCAATCGAATTACAAAACGGCGTAGCCCAAGGATTATCCTCAGCAATTATGACCAATAATTTGCGCGAAGCAGAATATTTTCTTTCAGTTCAAGGTTCTGATTGCGGTATTGCCAATGTAAATATCGGAACATCAGGTGCCGAAATTGGTGGTGCATTTGGTGGCGAAAAAGAAACCGGTGGAGGCAGAGAGTCTGGCTCAGATGCTTGGAAAATCTATATGAGAAGACAAACCAATACCATCAATTATACAACCAAATTGCCTCTGGCTCAAGGTATAAAATTTGATTTGTAAACAGTTTTGTAACACTATTTAAAAAGGCTTTTCTAACACGCAGAAAAGCCTTTTTTATCTAAGTTGTATTCTTCTTGATTTATACACTGTGTAATACCCAAAAACAAGAGCTGCACCAAAAATAAAACAGGCTAGCCCGTCAATAGAGAGCTCTGTAGGCGGTGGCGGCGGTCCTCCTGGAGAAGCAGGTGCAGGCGGATTTTCTGCAAAGGCAGCTGTTATGCACACCAACCAAAAACCCGCGACTCTGCTATAAAGTTTTATTTTTTCTTGAATCATTTAACAAAAATATAGAATTATTCTCTAAAGAAAAAACAGCATTTGTTAATTATTGATTTGATAAACTTGCTTTTACACGCCCATCATTTTGCGCTAAAAATAAGCTCTCAATTGTACACTCCCCGTGTGAATGGCTTGGCTGGTTTCACTTTTCCGTCCTTGATAGTTGAGATTAATGTCTAAAAATTGAGTCAAATTTTTCTGAATCAGTAAGCGCCAAGTGATATTTTGTCCCACTTGTAGTCCTTCTAGCATCTGAAAAGCCACTGGAGCCAAAGCATTGCCATCAAATTGATTCTGAACCAATGAAATCTCGCCGTTCATCGTAAATTGTTTTTTGCCGGTGTAGGTAAACGAACTTCCCAGTCTATTTTGTTTTAAAAAAGTAACGCTGCCAATAGTGTTGTCCTTTTTTTGATATTCATAAAAAATGTCCCAACTGGTACTTTTTGAAAATAAATACGTCAGTTTTGGAATGATTTGAAAGCCTTTTATTTCGTAATTTTTAGCCGCGTAATTCTCGCTTTTCAACTCATTATCGATTGATTTTCCCGAAATATTTAGCAACCAAGATTTGGCAAATAAATGCAAATATTGCATTTGATGAGAAGCGTTTTTATTTTCTTGCGAACCAACCGACAATAAGTTTTTTACCCGACTGTGTAAAAAAGTATAGGTTACAGAATGGTTTTGTTTGCCGCGATTATAAAACAAACTGTTGCGGAAATTAGTGTTTAATCCCAACATGTTTTCTTCGTTGTTCGAAAACGGATTTAAGTCGAAATTACTACCACTTCGCTGAATTTTTCGTTCTGTTAAATACGAAGTTTGGTTGTAAAAATAGGACACCATTTTCTTAAAACCCGTTTTGTTTTGCCACTGCAAAGGATTTAAAGTAATAGATTGCGAAAATCGATTTTGGTGTGTTCGCACAAATATTTGGTTCGGCAAGAAGACCCTGATGTATTTGGCTTGGTCTGGAAATGGAGCTATTTCAAATTCTTCTAACTCCTGAATTCCGTTTCCATTATAATCATTCCAGGTATAAACGCCTTGACCCGGCTCCACTTCAAGATAGGTAAATTCTTGTTGTGCAATGGCACCCGAAGTGTTTTCATAAGCGGTCGAAAACTGTACAAGTTGGTCAAAAAACCGTGTGTTATACAACAATCTCGAATTTAGCGATGGCTCATTTGGCCGTGTTTTATCTTCAAAAAATAACGTCCGATGATTTACATATAAAGCCAGATCGCTGCGTTCGTTTTGTATCAGTTTTGATTTCAAATAATAGGAATGCGAGGTGTTAACGCGTTGCAATATTCCGTTTTGCAAACTGTCATTGACGCGGTGTAAATAGCCCAATTCGGCAAAAACTTTTGTAGAATCACCTCGCCCGATGAAAGCCCCATATTCTAAAAATCGTTGACTCAATGCCGATAGTAACTCGGTAGATTTGATTTGTTCTTGATTGTCTTCCAGTTGATTACTAATGCCAACCCAGTTTTTCTTCCAGCGGTATTTTGCTTTGGTAGTATTCCGCAAAAATTGAGATGAAGAAACCATTCCATCGCTTTTTAGTAAACTACTCGTATTGAAAATGGTCCACTTATTTAAATTAAAAAAGGCATTGAGCACCTGACGATTTCCAGTAAAAGAATCACTAAAGTTCAAATGTTCAAATTGATAGGTCAGCTGTCCTTTTTGGGGCAATTGAAATTGAAGTCCAGAAACCAGCAAGCGTTGATTTCCTAACGGATTGGTCAAATTCCAGTCGCGGTCAAACTCTATACTAAAAAGGCGTTCGATGGTTCTGAATTCGCTTTGCACAAACTGTATGTTGGAGAAAAAATCGACTTTCCATTTTTTAGAAAGAAGCCGTTGTTTGATGTTAATTTTACCCGCAAGACCTTTATTGTCATCATCATTTTGGGTCGAAAACAAATTCAAATCATTATTGCTAAGTCCGATTTCAAAATCAATATTGGTTTTTTCTGACGGATTAAAAGCGCCTACAACCGTGGCAATCTGAATTTTTGTAGGGGCGATGAGTTGAATTATAGGTTCATAATTACCGGTTTTCTCGCCGTTTAGTGGAGGCGAGTATTGGTAAATTCGGCCTACTGCTGCTGCATTAACCAAGATATAATTTCCTTGTTTTTCGCCTACTAAAGTAAACCGAACATTAAATAATTCGTCGTTGGGATTGTTGGATTGTTCAAAAATTTCTACTCCATCAACACTGATTTTTCGGTACAAAATTTTATTTTCTGAAAACGAATCTGGTACCGCCGAAAGTGCCGTCATAGCTTCTGGATTATCTCCGGCTTGCGCCAAAATTTGGGCTTGTTCAGGTGATAAGCTTTGCTGCAAGGGCTGATTTTTAGCATCATTTTCAGCATATAAGTAACCGCCAATTTTCCATTTATCGGTTTGATGATTGGCTCCTGCATAGGTTACAAATCGGGTAAAGTTTCGTTCAGAATATTGATATTCAATGTTGATTCGCATTTCGGAAGTAATCGGAAAAAGCGATGTAAAAGTTACTTCTCCGGAGTTATAATCAATCGTATAATCATTATTTTCGCCTCTTTTGAGTAATATTCCATTGACATACACGCGTTCAGAACCCGAAATAACCAAGACAAAAAGTTCGTTATTTGGCCCGCGAAGTTTGTACGGTCCTTGATTTCCTTCTTGCCCAATTATTACACTTTTAGTATACTGACCTCGCACCAATGCCGCTGCCGCAAAAACAGTAGTTTTGGCTTCGGGCGTTCCAAATTCAAATTGTGTAGAAATTCCTTGTACTTTTTTATTGAAATTGAGAAACTTAGAGGTTCGGTTTTCCAGAAACAAATCGCCAGCTCTAACATTCCATGTCTTGCTGAACAATTCGATAAATATTTGGTCAAATTCGTCCAGTTTTTGAGAATAACCGCCTTCTTGTAGCGGAATATTCGTGTCTTGAATAGACGCCCGTAGACTCACTTTATCAGAAATTTTTCCAGTAATCTGCAAGTCTAAACTCGAATTAACCACGGCATTTTGATTATTTCCTACGGTAATGCCTCTCGTGATACTGCCCGAAGTTAACAGTCCATCAAAGGGCACAAAGGTATTTTTTCGATCTCGCTCAATTTTAAACAAATTTCCGTTTTCGGTGCTGACCACCTTACTTTTATCGTAAATCCGGTATTCTTGGGTTAAAAAATCAGGAAGTTGAAAATACCGAATCGTGAGCGAGTCGGGCAATGTGGTATTTTTAGGGAAGTATAAAGCAGCTTTTTGAAAATTTATTTTGTAGAAACTCGTGTCAATAACTTGATTGTTTCTATCTAAAATTTTAAAAAAACTCGGATTGATTCCTATCGAATCAATAAAAATAGTATCGCGCGAAACAAGGATTTTTTTGGTTTTATAAAGCGATGGAATTTCTTGGGCATGAAGTCCTGAAATGCAAAGCAGTAATAAAACGAGTACCTTTTTAATCATAAACTTGATAACGTATAGATTTCAAAAGTAGTGTGTTTCTTGCAGATTTCTACCTTATTTGCAAGCTAAAACCAATGTTATTTAGTTATGCAGTAAAATTGTTATTGCTTCGAAAGTTTAATTAAGGCCTTCTAGCGAAACGTTCTCGTTATAAGCTACTTTGAATTTCTTAGACAAAATGATTTTTACAGCTTCAAAGTTGTTATACTAGTCTTCGATACAAATCGAAAAACTAATGGCAGCGTTTTGAATCAAACCCACTTTTAACTTGTATTCGTGTAATATTTTGAAAATTTTGCTAATGTTTTCTTGCATGATAAAAGAGAAATCAATAGACGAAAGCGAGCGTAATAATTGCTTTTTTTCACAATAAAACAAGGAAGTTCGGGTCTAAATCGGCTGCTAAAAACCAAGTGGTATTGTGTAAGGGATAAATTCCAATATGATGAACAAATCCAAATGCTTTTGAATTTGTTCATCTGTACGTTTCAAATAAGATTTATCGGTAAAATTCTGAAAAGTTCTTCCATTCATTTTATGTGCCCGAAAACGATAAGGGTCATAAAAATAAGCTGGCATATAACCCGATTTATCCCCTTTCTCCCAACGAACCGCAAATACATCTTCGCGGCCTTTGAAGAGGGAGCGAAATGTGTTTATGTCGTCTTGATGTTTTTGCACTGCATTTTATTTATGTACCAAAAAGTCTCATATCTAATTTTCGTGTACCATAAATCCGGTATTTGGTACACGTTTTATTTACGTGGGACAATTTGGTACACGTTTTTTCTATCCTTTTTTCAGTAAATTATAAAGTTTGGTATTGATATAAATAACCTCTTTGCCTTTTTGTTGTGATTTCAATACTCCTAATTCTTCTAGACTGCTTAAGTATCTTGATGCAGCTTTTCTTTCGATACCCAAGTTGTTTACCAAAAAATCAATCTTGCAATAAGGATGTATAAAAAGCTGTTCTATCAAATCTTTTGAATAAATTCTAGGCAATTTTTCCTGTACTAATTTTTGAGTCTCACTAAACAAATGGTTGATTTTGTTAATTTGTTCGATTGTGCTTAAAGCTGTCTGTTCTATGCCTTTGAGCATATACAAAATCCAATCTACCCAATTATTCTTAGTCCGAACCTCTTGCAAAAGTCGGTAGTAATCTCCTTTGTTTTGGATAATAAAAGAACTTAGGTACAATACAGGTTCATTTAACAGTCCTTTTAAAATCAAATACAAAACATTGATAATCCTACCAGTTCTACCGTTACCATCATAAAAAGGGTGGATACTTTCAAATTGATAATGTTGAATGGCTAGCTTGATTAAAGGTGAAATATCATCTGCGTCATTATTCAGATATTCTTCCAAATTTTTCATCAAATCACTAATCGTATCAAAATTATCTGGTGGAGTATAAATTACTTCATTGGTCAAATCGTTGATTAATGCCGTTCCTGGAAGTTTTCTAAGTCCAGCATTATTTTCTTCTAATTCTTTCTGAAGGGCAATTATTCCGTTTGTATTTAGAAATTCCCTTTCTTTGATTAAGCGTGTACCCATTAGAAGTGCTTCTCTGTATCGTAAAACCTCTTTGGTTGCTCCATCTGGTTTAGTCGACTTGGCATATAAAGCTTGGTAAAGTTTGTCTTGAGTTGTGATTACATTTTCAATTCCGGAACTCGCTTGTGCTTCTTTTAAAATAACCGCATTGATAAGTATATTTGGATTTGGCAATGTGTTTGTAAGACCTTTTAATTCTGCCAAAGCAACTGCTGATTTACTTTCTTGTTTTAGAATAGCAATTGTCTCTACCAAAGATTGCCTTGGAGGAAGAAAAGGTAAATTATTAAATGCTTTATTTGATTTTGTTGCCATACTCTAAATTTAAATTGCATGTTCAGCGATTCCATTTGGCAACTTTTCATCAAACCAATGCCAAATATGAAAGCGGTAATTTCCCTTTTCCCACCAATAAAAATCAACTTCAATTTCATCATCATTGTTAATAGGGACATCACTAAACGCTGACCACATTTTTTCAAGTTCTGTTATTGTCATTTCTTCTTATTCGCTTTACTATATTTGGCTCTTTCCTCCGCTACTTTCAACGCTTCTATTCCTAAATCTTCGTCTTGAATTTCATATAAAATCTTGTCGCTAAGGAATGAAACCAACAATTCGTCTGAGTTATAGCCGTATATTTCGGCAAGTTTCAGAACTACTTCTTTTGTAATTCTGCGTTCTCCACGTTCCATTTTGCTCAAAATAGCAACATCAATGTCGAGTAACGCAGCAACTTTTCGCAACGGAAGTTCTTTTTCTTCTCGAATGTGTCTTAGCTTTTCGCCTATTGTTTCTGTTGACATAAAATTTGTTGACATAATGTGTCAAAATTAGAAAAAGATTTTTGATTTATCTCCACTCATTTCAAATTATTTTCAATATCCTTGTGTAGCGTAGAGAAATTACTCGCGGTGTTGTTTGTTTTTTTGTGGCGGTCGTGAATTACTTCGCTTATTTGGCTCTTTTGCAAAACTTGGGTTCTGTGTCGGGTGGTGCGGTTTTGTAAATGTGCTCGCTAAAGCATTCGGGATGCGGCTGGCTAAAATTATTTTTTTAAAATATGCGGTGGGAAAATTTTTAAAACATTCAGGTCGGACTATGTGTCGACAAAGTTAGTCTGTAAGTTTTTGTCAAGATGTCAAAGTTTGTTTTTTAGGCTTGCTTATTTCTATTCTGCTTTGTGCAATTTATAAGAATCAAAATTAAACTAGTCGAGTTCTTTGGTAACCAATTGCAGTGTTTCTCTACTGATTTGTTTAAGCAAAACGGTTTTGTTTTTTTCAATGGCAATGCGCGATTTATCGTCAAAATGGCGAATGGTATACAGCGAAACGTTCTCGTTATAAGCTACTTTGAATTTCTTAGACAAAATGGTTTTTACGGCCTCAAAGTTGTTATACTTGTCTTCGATACAAACCGAAAAACTAATCGCGGAGTTTTGAATCAAACTCACTTTTAACTTGTATTCGTGTAATATTTTGAAAATTTCGCTGATGTTTTCTTCCATGATAAAAGAGAAATCAATAGACGAAAGTGAGAGTAGTAATTGATTTTTTTTGACAATAAAACAAGGAAGCTGCGGGTCTAAATCGGCTCCTTTAGAAACGCTCGTTCCGGGTAAAATAGGATTGATAAACGACTTTACCAATAACGGAATTTCTTTGCTTTGCAAGGGCTGCAAGGTTTTTGGGTGAATTACGGTGGCGCCATAAAAGGCCAATTCGATGGCTTCTCTGTACGAAATTTGATTTAACAACGTAGCATTTTCAAAATAACGAGGATCGGCATTCATCACTCCCGGAACATCTTTCCAGATGGTTACACTTTCGGCATCCAAACAATAAGCAAAAATTGCCGCAGTATAATCTGAGCCTTCTCTTCCTAAAGTTGTGGTAAAATTATTTTCATCCGCTCCTAGAAATCCTTGTGTAATATGCAAGATATTTTTTTTGATTCCGCCCGAAATGTTTTTCTTCGTAACGTCCCAATTTACGCCTGCATCGCGGTAGTTGCTATCGGTTTTGATAAAATTTCGAACGTCAATCCAATTATTTTTGATGTTTTTGGCATTGAAATACTGACTCAAAATCGTGCTGGAAATCAACTCTCCAAAAGAAACTACTTGGTCGTACACAAAACTGTAATTAGGTGATTTGTTGTGATTTAAAAAATAATCCAACTCTTCAAACAAGAGATTTACCGCTTCAAAAACGGGATGTTTCTCGGTATCAAATAAGTCTAAAATAATCTCATAATGGTACTTTTTAACTTCCTGAACCGAAGCTTGTAAGGACAGCGATTTATCAAAATAATTTTTGATTACCTCTTCTAAAGCATTCGTGGTTTTGCCCATGGCCGAAACCACAATAAGTACGTCTTCGAAGCCTACTTTTTGCAAAACATCATACACGTTTCTTACACCAGCAGCATCTTTTACGGATGCACCACCAAACTTAAATACTCTCATTTGTTTATTGCGAATTATTTTTTTAGTAAAAATTGTTTCAAACCCTCTTGGTCCATTTGAGCCACAAGCCAATCTTTAAAGACCACGGCTCCCGTTTTTTCGTAAAAGGAAATGGCTGGCGTATTCCAGTCTAAAACGTTCCATTCTACACGTCGAACATTTTGTTTTTGGGCTTCTTGCATCACTGCTTCATACAGTTTCATGCCAATACCACGTCCCCGAAATTCTTCAGACACAATTAAATCTTCTAAGTGAATTGTTTTTCCTTTCCAGGTAGAATAACGGTTATAGAATAAGGCTATTCCTGGAATTTTTCCATCGATATCGGCTACTAGAATTTGAAACAAAGGCTGTGGGCCAAAACCATCTCTTTCTAAATCAGCCGCTGTAACTTCTACAGCATCTGGTTGATTTTCGAATCTGGCGAGTTCTTGAATCAATTCTAGAACCCGTGGCATATCTTGAACGACCGCTTTTCGGATAATCATCATCTAAAAGTTTGAGCAAATATACAAATCGAACAAACTATCGCATCATAAGCAGTATTTTTTCACAAAAAATCCGATATTTGTAGACAATAACTACAACGATTTCGAAATGGAAGAACGCAACAAAACCCTAGGAGAATTTATCATCGAAAAACAAGAAGAATTCAAATATTCTTCGGGCGAATTATCTCGAATTATCAACTCGATTAGACTTGCGGCAAAGGTCGTGAATTATAAAGTAAACAAAGCCGGACTTGTAGATATTGTGGGGGCTGCCGGCGAACAAAATATTCAGGGCGAAGACCAGCAAAAACTAGATGTTTATGCCAATGATATTTTTATTCAAACGCTGATTAATAGAGAAATTGTGTGTGGTATTGCCTCCGAAGAAAACGATGATTTCATTACGATTGAAGGCAGCGATAACGGACATAATAATAAATATGTAGTGTTGATGGATCCATTAGACGGCTCGTCAAACATCGATGTAAATGTTTCTGTGGGAAGTATTTTTTCGGTGTATCGACGCGTTACTCCAATAGGAACTCCCGTAACACTCGAGGATTTTTTGCAACCCGGCATCAATCAAGTTGCTGCTGGATATGTAATTTACGGCACTTCTACAATGCTGGTCTACACTACAGGTCATGGCGTAAACGGTTTTACACTGAACCCTGCCATTGGTACTTTCTACCTCTCGCACCCAAATATGAAATTCAAAGCGGATGGAAATATTTATAGCATTAACGAGGGTAATTATATTCATTTTCCGCAAGGTGTAAAAGATTATATCAAGTATTGTCAAACCGAAGAAGAAGATCGTCCGTATACTTCGCGCTACATCGGAAGTTTGGTATCAGACATTCATAGAAACATGATTAAAGGCGGAATTTACATTTATCCAACGAGCTCAAAAGCACCCAAAGGAAAATTGCGATTGCTGTATGAATGTAACCCTATGGCTTTTATTGCTGAGCAAGCCGGCGGAAAAGCCTCTGATGGTTTTGAGCGTATTATGGAAATTGTACCCACCGAACTGCACCAACGCGTGCCCTTTTTCTGTGGAAGTTATAACATGGTCGAAAAAGCCGAAGAGTTTATGATGAAAGCGAAGTTGAGCAAATATTAAGGATTAATTGGTTTCTCTTATTGGTTATTCATTTTCTATAAGAAATTCTTACCTACTAAAATGAAATATTGGTTTTGACCAAAAAAAAGATAATAAGTACAAATTTGTAAAATTAAAAACCCATTCAACGTCTCGTTCAATGGGTTTTTAAATTTTTAGCAAATTTATTTCTTACTTATTCATGTGTTGCATTTCGAACAGAAAAGTGTCTAAATCTACGTTCAAGACCAAAAGCGATAATGATTTATCTACAATGTATTTTACGTTTCCGGGCGTAAAACCTAAGGCTAGGGCAAAGCGAATTAAAATTTCTTTTTGTTTAGGTCCTAAAACGTGATCGGCATAAACCATTCGCGACAAATCATACAAACGCTCCAAACGTTGTATGTGTAAATACGGTGGGTTTACAGGATATTTCAAAGGATTTTCAAGTATTTCGGCATACTCCTCAGGCGATATTTCTAATTGAACAGCCAGTTTGTCTAAAAATAGACGTTCCTCTTCGCTTAAGTGTCCGTTTTCTATTGCAACACGCACTATGGAAGAAAAATGTCCTTTATTTCTATTTTTAAATCCGCTGTCGAATAATTCTGCAAATGACATAATCAATGATTTTTATATACTGCAAAGATAGCATCTATTTTAATTTTTTTTTAACTTCAAAAAAGAAAGTTTTACATATTCTGCACCACCCATAATTATAAGCACTAGAGGCCACAAATTTCAAAATAAATTGTAAGTTTGAATCACCTAATTTTCTACTTAAAATTTCACTGCTATGTCAGAGTTTATGCTCTATTTTCAAATCGGATTGAAGCACGTTTTAGATATAAATGCTTATGATCATGTGCTGTTTATTACCGCCTTGGTAGTGCCGTATCATTTTAAAGATTGGAAGAAACTCCTAACTTTAGTATCTGTTTTTACCCTCGGACATACGTTGGCACTTGTTTTGGCTGTTTTTGAAATGGTTCGAATCAATGTTACTCTAGTTGAATTTTTGATTCCGCTTTCGATACTTTGTACTGCGGTTTATAATTTATTTAACGCAGGAAAAGGCACTAAGAATGATGCTATTGCCGTGGCAGTATCGATTACATTATTTTTCGGACTGGTGCATGGTTTGGGATTTTCAAATTATTTTAATTCCATTCTTGGAGGTTCAACGGCTGATAAATTAATGCCGATGCTTCAATTTGCCCTCGGAATAGAAATGGCTCAAATCTTGGTAGTACTTTCGGTATTACTTATTTCTTTTTTGATTCAAAATTTCGTTAGAAATTCGAAAAAAAACTGGGTTTTAATTTCCTCTTCTATCATCATTGGCATCGTTATACCGATGTTAATTGAAAGTGAAATTTGGAAATAATTTCGAGTAGAGTCAATTTGTTCCTTATTTTTACAATACCAATACTTTAAAATGTACAGCAATGGATGTGGAGAAACTTACCCGTTATGACAAAGCTTATTTGAAAATTGCCAGAGAATGGGGCTCTTTGTCCTACTGCAAGCGGAAAAAAGTGGGCGCCATTATTGTAAAAGACCGCATGATTATTTCTGACGGTTATAACGGCACGCCTTCAGGCTTTGATAATTGTTGCGAAGACGAAGACGGCTTAACCCGTTGGGATGTGCTTCATGCCGAAGCCAATGCTATTTTAAAAGTGGCACGATCTACTCAATCTTGCGAAGGAGCTACGTTGTATATCACTCTTTCGCCATGCAAAGAATGTAGTAAACTCATCCATCAATCGGGTATTAAACGTGTGGTGTATCAAAACGGCTACAGAGACAACTCTGGAATTCAATTTTTAGCAAAAGCTGGAGTTCAGGTAGTGCACATTCCTGAACTCGGCGACTAATATCATGAAAAGAAAACAAACGTATCTTCCTATTTATTTGTTTGCAACATTGGCTTTCGGGGTTTTTCTCGGAACGATGCTCAACTTTCCTGCGCCAAATTTTTCGTCGGTCAAAAACCCAACCCAAAAACTCAATCAATTAATCAACCTTATTGACACAGAATATGTAGACAGTGTGAATACCGACTCCATCGTGGATCTGGCGGTGAATGATATTTTAGAACAGCTCGATCCGCATTCGGTTTATATTGGTAAAGAAGAGTTTGAAGAAGTTGCTCAAAGTATGAAAGGCGATTTTGTAGGAATTGGCATCAATTTTTACATGCACAGAGATACACTTTCTATTGTCAATGTGGTAGAAAACGGTCCTTCGGAAAAAGCAGGGCTGCAATCGGGCGACAGGATTTTATATGCCGATAAAACTAAATTATTCGGACGAAAACTTCCCACAGACAGCTTATTTTCTAAATTGAAAGGAAATCAAGGCTCGGAAGTTGAGTTAACCATTTTTAGAAAAGTAAATAATCAAAAACTAAAGGTAAAAGTAAAACGCGATGTCGTGCCACTTAAAAGTGTAGATGTAGGTTTGATGCTGGATAAAAATGTGGGGTACATCAAGATCAATCGTTTTTCTGAAACGACCTACGATGAATTTCGCAAAGAATTATTTACTTTAAAAAACCAAAAAGCAAATACTATTGTTATCGATTTACGAAACAACGGCGGCGGCTACTTAGAAAAAGCGGTAGAAATAGCCGACGAATTTTTATCAGAAAACAAACTCATTGTCTTTACCAAAAACCGTAACGGACGCGTGGATAAAACTTTTGCTACCAAAAAAGGTATTTTTGAAAACGGAAAAGTAATTGTTTTAATCAACGAAAATTCAGCTTCGGCCAGCGAAATTTTAGCAGGTGCTATACAAGATAACGACCGAGGTTTGATTGTAGGACGACGCTCTTTTGGAAAAGGATTGGTGCAACGCGAGATGGGCTTTGGAGATGGTTCGGCAGTGCGATTAACCATAGCAAGGTATTATACTCCAACCGGACGATCCATTCAAAAGCCCTACCACAATGGTACCGAAGAATACAATAACGAATTTGAAAAACGTTTTGAAAGCGGCGAATTGTACTCTAAAGACAGCATAAAAATAGCCGATACCATTAAGTTTAAAACACCAAAAGGCAAAATTGTGTACGGCGGTGGTGGCATTGTTCCTGATGTTTTTATTCCCTTAGAAGACGAACATGGCGATGAGGGTATTTCTTATTTTATGCAATCGCCTTATATTGGAAATTTTGTATTTGAACAGTTAGACAAGAATCGCAAGAACTACAGCAAGCTCACTTTTGAAGCATTTGCCACAAAATACTTGTTTTCTGAAGAACACTTCAAGGCTTTCAAAACCCATTTTTCTACTAGTGAATTTGGCGATTTGGGCATTTTTGAAAAATTCAATAGCAACAAAAAATTGGTGCAACGCTACATTGCCGCAGAATTTGCCGAACAATTATTTGGGTCAAAATATTATTATCAAATTATTTTGCCACACGATGCCATGATTAAAGCGGTTTTGAAAACAGAACAATAAAGGATTATCAATTCAAAGTTTTTTTAGACCTACAAAAAAAAATCCGCTTGGAAGTATAAGCGGATTTTGTATTTATTTCAAACGATTAAATCCATTATTAGTGCTTACTAAAAATCGATTAAAACCACGCTTTTTTATTTTTTTGATACGTCTCGTAAAATTCTGCATCTGACTTTGTTAAATAAATAATTCCTTCTACTAAGCCTAGTAAACTTGTAACTGTTAAAATAAAAGCGCCTATGATGATGCATAAAGTGGCATAGCCAATAACGGTTGCAATTAAAATAATAAAACCCTCATTGTTGTATCCTAATACAAATTCATGAACACCAAGTGAGCCCAAAATGATGGCTAAAACTCCTGTCAAAATTCGTTTATTATCGTTGCTGTACTGAGGCCTCGAAGGTTCATAAGGCTGATTCCAAGCCTCTTGTTTTGGTTTGCTTGTTTCCATTTTAGCTAGGTTAATTGTTTAGAAAAATAAAAGTACAATATATCTACAAAAAAACAACATTTGATAGGTAAAGATTTATTTGTAAATTTGACTAAGAAAGAAAAAAATGCTGACTAATTTACCATTGCGTTTACATCAGTTTATTAAATATGGACTACTTCCCACTTGTATGTTCAGTGTTGTGTTTGTGCATTATTGGTATGTTAAGCAAGGATTATCACCATGGAAAGGCGGGGCTTTTGGGATGTATAGTACGTATAGACCGCTAGACTCACATGTATACATCAACAACGGTTATATTAATCCTAACATCATTTCGCAAGAACAATCTTTGCACTTAAGAAATTATTTGTTTTACAAAAATAATAAAAACCTTCAACGACTTATAGAATCACTATCGCTGAAACAGGATACGCTACAAATTCAAATTTTTGAACCTAGGTTTAATGCTAAAACTGCCACTTTAGAACGAATAATAACTCTTGATCAAATGTATGTCAACTCCGAAAGAAAATAATAAGCATCTAAAACTTGTAGAAGATTTAGTATTGATTTTTATTTTATTGTTTAGTGCTCAATTCTTAAATCAGTGGTGGTTTTTAAAAATCCCTTTGATTACAGTATTGATAGTTGGTCAATTTACAAATTACAGGTCGAAATTCCCGATTGCTTTTTGGGGTTTAGCCTTTTTATTGGTAGGTTTGGATTTTATCGACTTTTATTTTTCTGTGGCAAACCACCACTTTGTACTTTTATATACCGTTTTTTTGATAGGATTATCTTTTGTCTATCCAAAACAACGAAGCGAAATAATTAAAATCAATAGTAGTATTGTGATTGCAATTATTATGTTTTTTGGGGCTGTTCAGAAATTTTTTTCACCAGAATTTATGAACGGAAATTTTACTGCATTGACAATAGCAAGAGGTTACTACTTCAAGCCATTCCATTGGATGTATAAGCAACCTGATTTTGTTTTGTACAATGAAAAACTCCTCAACCAAAACGCTAATCAAATTTTAGATCCTGCTGTAAAACAACAATTCTTGATGCCTTTTGAAGGAGTTGCAGAATTTAGCACCTATTTTTCAATTGGAATAGTGATTGCCGAGCTGCTGCTAATTTGGTTTTTGTTTATAAAAAACAGTGTTGTAAAAAATATATTTTTACTGCTTTTTTTGACAGGTCTGCTTTTAACAAGGCTTGAAACGGGGTTTATTTCGCTTATTTCCATACTATTAATTGCCCAACTATCGCCTGAAAATAAAATCTTTACATTTCTTTACTTGATCTTAATTGGAGTTTGTTGGTCTCTGATGGTATCAAGATTGGGGCTTTATTAAAAATCAGGACAAGGTGTACATGCACTCCTTTGCTCAACCATTTTTTGAATTGTCTGCTTTTTTTGAAATCTACAATTTTGGCTTATGCACTGTTTTCTTTCTCATACAATTAGAGAGCTTATTTACAGTGCATTATCATACAAAGCCAGAATTTTGTCTACAATAGTTTGGGCTAATTTTGCGTGACTTTCAAATGTCCATCCGCCAATGTGTGGACTTAACAGCACATTATCAGCAGCAATCAAGGATTGAAATGCAGCAGGAATTTCGCCTTCTGTAAACGATTCAAAAGATAATTTTTCGTATTCTAAAACATCTAGTCCAGCACCTAAAATTTTCTTTCGTTGCAAAGCCGTTACCAAATCCGATGTTACTACACACTTTCCGCGAGCGGTATTGATTAACCAAAAAGGTTTTGCAAAAGCGTTAATAAAACCTTCATTGACCATTTTATCGGTTTCGGGAGTCCACGGAATGTGTAAACTCAACACGTCTGTTTTTTCTTGCAATTCTAGCAAAGAAACTTGCCGAGCATTTTTGTCGCCTACATTAGGAAGCACATCATAACACAAAACGGTTACATCAAAACCGCGAAGTTTTTTGGCGAAAGCCTTACCCATATTGCCGTAGCCAATAATGCCAATAGTTTTTCCGTCCAGCTCATGCCCGCGGTTGGGTTCTCGTAACCATTGGCCCGATTTTACCTCGACATTAGCTTTGTTCAAATTTCGAAATAAACTCAATATCATGCCCAGAGCGTGTTCTGCCACAGCGTTTCGGTTGCCTTCTGGAGCGGCAATTAATGCGATTCCTTTTGCGATAGCATAATCACAATCAATGCTTTCTAAACCGGCTCCCACTCGTGCAATGAATTTTAAATGTGCAGCCTGGTCGATAAAAGGCTTGTCAATTTTGAAGCGACTCCGAATCACAACTCCTTCATAATTAGCAATTTTAGATTCAATTGCTGATTTGCTCGAAGTAAAATCGTCATCGTTGTTAAATCCTGCAGCTTCGAGTTGATTTTTTAGCAGTGGATGATTGCCATCAATGTGGAGAATGCGTTTCATAGGGAGCTATTTGTACTGCAAATTAACGAAATCTTCTAGCAAAATGTGCACAATAAAGTACTCGAATAGCTGTTTTGAATAAATAACCTAATCAACACAATATGAAAGTCCGATTTTTATTACCACTTCTCTTTTTACTGTCCCTTCAGTCGTGTACTGAACAGAAAATTTTTAGTGCTTTTGAAACCAATTTCTCTAAAAACCAATGGAAACAAGAAGAGGTTAAAACTTTTGAATTCCGTATCGAAAAAGAAGCACGCTTCTATGATGTAGCACTTCACTTTGCCTATCTTTCAGATTTTGTGGTCAATTCGGTGCCGTTTGTGGTTACCGTTATTCACCCTGATGGTTCAACTGAAAAAAAGAGCATTAACATAGTGGTAAAAGACGATCAAAACAAAGAAACGGGAGTATGTGCAGGTGATTATTGCGATATTCGGAGTTTTATTTTTAAAGACGAAGCTTTGAAAAAAGGGGTTTATAAAATACTAATTCAGCACGAATTTACAGGTCCTTATTTACCTAATGTAAATGGCATTGGGATAGAAGTTTTGGCTCAAGCGGATTGATTTTTTTTTAAAAAAACCACTTGATTTTCGTTAGAGGCAAGTGGTTTTTTGTAAGAAATTCTAAATGTTATATTATTCCAAGGCTTGAGTCAGGTCAGCAATTAAATCGTCAATATCTTCCACGCCCACACTTAGTCGGATTAAATCGTCGGTAATGCCAATTTCAAGACGCTTCTCAACAGGCACCGAAGCATGCGTCATGGTAGCCGGATAATTGGCTAGCGATTCTACACCGCCTAAGGATTCAGCCACGGTAAATAATTCTAGTTTTTCTAAAAAAGTAATGGCGTCTACTTTTTTGCCCGATTGAAATTGAAAAGACACCATTCCGCCAAAAGCTTTCATTTGTTTTTTGGCCAAATCATGAAAAGGATGCGATGCCAATCCGGGATATAACACCGTTTTGACTTTGGGGTGATTTTCTAAAAATTCGGCTACTCTTTGTCCGTTTTCGCAATGTCTTTGCATCCGTAAATGCAAGGTTTTGATACCTCTTAACACTAAAAAGCTATCCATAGGACCTAGAATAGCGCCAGTGGCAAACTGCTGAAAATGAAGTTTTTCGCCCAATTCGGCGTTTTTTGTAACCAAAGCGCCTGCCATCACATCAGAATGACCTCCTAAATATTTGGTAGCTGAATGCATCACAATATCGGCTCCTAAATCGAGTGGTTTTTGTAAATAAGGCGTTGCAAAGGTATTGTCTACCGCAAATAGAATGTTGTGTTTTTTAGAAATTTGTGCAATGGCTTCTATATCAGTAAGTTTCATCAACGGATTTGTAGGTGTTTCTACCCAAACCAGCTTTGTATTTGTGTTAATTTCGGCTTCAAAACAAGCCAAATCATTCATGTCTAGGAAGTGAAATTTTATCCCTGAGTCTTTATAAATTCGGGTAAATAGGCGGTAGGTGCCACCGTATAGATCGTCCATCGTAATTACTTCATCGCCGGGTTGTAAGGTTCGAATCAAACAATCAATGGCGGCCAATCCCGACGAAAACGCCAAGCCTCGTGTGCCATTTTCTATACTTGCCAGCGCTTGTTCTAATGCAGTTCGGGTAGGATTGGCAGAACGTGCATATTGATAATCAGGATGATAGGGTTTTCCAGGACTGTGTTGTGCATAGGTAGAAGTCTGATAAATGGGCGTCATTACCGCTCCAGTGGTTGGTTCAGGATGTTGTCCGCCGTGAATTACTTTGGTGTTAAATTTCATGTGGTGAGTTGGTTTTAGCGTTAAAACAAATGTACCGTAAATTTTTGGCTGAGCCAATGTGGTGTGTGTTCCATTGTTTACACGTACTATTTTTTTGATAACAATCGCGTACAAGAAATGCCCTTTATTTCTTCCCCTCCCACTCGCTGTAAAATTGTTCTAGGAAATTTTCCATAAAGAGATGTCTTTCTTCGGCGATTTTTTTTCCGGTCTTGGTATTCATTTTATCCTTAAGCAGCAGCAATTTTTCATAAAAATGATTGATGGTAGGTGCTTCCGATTTTTTATACGCTTCTTTTGACATAGTCAAATTTGGTTTAATTTCGGGATTGTAAATGGTTCTGTTTTTAAAACCCCCGTAATTAAAGGTTCGTGCAATGCCGATGGCACCAATAGCATCCAATCGGTCGGCGTCTTGCACTACTTGTAGTTCTGTCGAATTGAATTTCTTTTCGAAATTGCCTCCCTTAAACGAAATGTTTTCGATAATTTGAATCACATGCTCGATAATTTCGTGCGAAACATTTTCTTTTTCCAGAAAATTTCGAGCCGTTTCTGGTCCAATTGATTCGTCTCCGTTATTAAATTTACTGTCGGCAATATCATGCAGTAAAGCCGCTAGCTGACAGACTAAAAGATTACAGTTTTCATTTTTTGCAAGTAGCAATGTGTTCTTGTAAACGCGTTCTATGTGAAACCAATCGTGTCCTCCTTCGGCATTTGCTAATTGTAATTTTACAAATGTTATCGTATTTTGTATTAAATTTTCGTTTTCCATATTGGTAAAATAAAAAATGCTGGATGCAAAATTTCACTTTTGACACCCAACATTGTATTGAAAGTATGCTTTGCTTAGATTCGAGCGGGTTCGACCCATTTAAAAATATACGATTGTTCAGGAATCACGAGTCGTTCAGAAACACGTGCCATTCGAGCAGGAAGTTTCATCAAAAAATCTCGCGCTTTCTCGGCTTCGTCTGTAAGATTACTAACTTTATCAATTTCCCACTTGTCAATTAATTTTTGCATGATATCCACATAATCTGCCGCTGTATATACCCCAATTCGTTGAGCTGAATCGGAGAAATTTTCGAAAGCAGAACTTATTTTTTCGCCAGATTCTCTCAAAAACTGAGCTGGCATCACAATTTTTTGCTTCATCATGTAAGCAAATGCCAACATCATTTCGCTTGGGTCCACTTTAAAAATTTGGTTTACAAATTCGCTATAGGCCATGTGATGACGCATTTCGTCTCCAGCAATGAGTTTACAAATCTTGGAAAGTTTAGCATCGCCATATTTTTTAGCCAATTGTGCCACACGATTGTGCGAAACATAGGTGGCTAATTCTTGAAAACTCGTGTAAACAAAGTTTTTATAAGGGTCTCTTCCGGTGCCAATATCAAATCCATCGGCAATAAGATGTTGAGTTGTCATTTCTATTTCGCGCATGTTTACGCGTCCAGATAAGTACAAATATTTATTCAACAAGTCGCCATGACGGTTTTCTTCGGCGGTCCAATTTCTAACCCATTTAGACCAAGCGTTAGGTTCCATTTGATCTACGCCTTCCACGTCCATTAACCATGATTCATAAGTTGGTAGTGCTTCTTCTGTAATGGTGTCGCCTACTAAGGTTACCCAAAAATCGTAGGGTAAATCCTTGGCTATTTCGCGTAATTCTTTGACCTCTTCAAAGAAATTTTCGCTTTCAGAATTGGGTAATAAATCAGATGGTTGCCATATTTTTTCTACAGGAATCAAAAACTGGTCGACAAAGCCTTCCACTTTTTGTTCCAAAAATTGCATTACTTCTAATCGGATGTTTTGTATTGACATTTTAATTAAGGATTTCTAGTTTTTGATTTAGGATAAACTAAATCGGTTATGATAGGTTGCTTTTTAGTTGTTTTCTATTTGAATGGATTGCACAATAGCTTCTTCCGTTTGTTTCATAAGAGTGTCAAAATTGTGTTCTCGAACCGATAAAGGCTTATGAACCGTAAAGATAAGGTGATTTCCTAAACCAAAAGGAAAAAATCCGTATTTAACAAATTTCCAAGAATTGTTTATAGTAATGGGCACTACAAACGCTGATGGAGATGCCTTGCACAATATTTTGAGTCCTGTTTGAGCAAATTCTTTAGGTTTGCCTGTTTTACTTCTTGTTCCTTCCGGAAAAATAACTGCCGCTCGTTTATGTTCTTCAATATATTTGCCCAGTTTTGTAATCGTCGGGATGGCTTGTTTGGGGTCTTTCCGGTCTATCAAAACGGAACCTCCGTGATTTAGATTATAAGATATACTCGGAATTCCTTTTCCTAATTCTTTTTTGCTTACAAATTTAGGATGAAATCTTCGCATAAACCAGATAATACCAATGATGTCGTACAAGCTTTGATGATTGGCCACAAAAATAATGGGCACACCCTTCGGTATTAATTCTCGTCCCTCTACCTTATAGGTGGTTCCTAATAAATGTGCTATTCGGAGTAAAATACAGTTCAGATAGTCTACACTTTTTTTATGAGCTTGATAACCAAATACATTAAAACATATCCATTGTATCGGATGGAACACTACTAATGTCAATAAAAACAAAAGCATACTGACCAAAGAAATAGGATATGAAATGATTTTTTCCATAATTCTTTTAAATTGAGGGGTAAAAATAAGAAATATAATTTTGTTGCGAAAATTACGTGATTTTTCTACAGTAAATATTCCCAGAAATTTTCTTTGTGAATGACTTGCGTTGTTTTGGGCTGATATTTTTCGGTAAATGATTTGGTAAATTTTACTTTTTGTCTCGGATTGTATTTGATTTCAAAAGCGTCAATTTCTTCGTTTTTTATTTCTAGAAAATCAATCTCAGCCTGTTGTGCATTTCGCCAAAAATAAGTGTCTTTAAAAGCTTGATTATATAAAAGTTTCTTTTTTCTTTCGCTGATGATAAAATTTTCCCACAAGGCCTCAATGTCGTCTCGAAGTTCTAGTGGCTTAAAATTTTTAATGATTCGGTTGCGCAAGCCATTGTCCCAAAAATATACTTTTCGGCCTTTTTTGATTTCATTATCTTGATTTTTACTGAACGCCGTTAAGCTGAAAATAATGAAGTTTTTTTCTAAAATGTCAATATATTTTTCAACGGTGAGCCTGTTAACGCCCAAATCATTTCCTAAGGAAGTAAAATTTATTTCTGACCCAATTCGGTACGCCAACATTTGAACCAACTTCTGCAAAGTTGCTGATTTCTTAATGCCTTCGAGGTTTAAAATATCTTTGTATAAAAAACCGTCTACCAAATCGTTAAGCACTCGTTCTTCCTTACCGGGATTATTGACCACCTCAGGATAGTAACCAAAAACCAGACGATGAGGTAACAATCTGTTTTCTTCTACAAAATTAGTATGCGCTACCATTTCTTTATAACTCAACGGAAAAAGTGGCAACTCTTCTTTCCTGCCCACCATGGATTCTTTGGTTTTATCGGCGAGTTCAAAAGCGCTACTTCCGGATGCTATAATTTGAATTTCAGGAAAATTATCCACCATTCGTTTTATTAACAAACCAATGTTATGAATCATCTGTGCTTGGTCAATGACAATTATTTTATGGGTTCCGGCCAAGGCATTCAATCGGTCGGAAGTGATGTTTTCCAATAAAAATTGGGTGTCGGGTTCGTCGCCATTAAGCCACAAAAACGAATGTCCTTTAATGGTATTCTTGATTAGCGAAGTTTTTCCAACTTGTCGGGCACCAAATATCAAAATGGCTTTTCCTTTAAAAAGATAGGAATCAATTTCGGATTGTTGTGTGCGATGTATCATTATGTTTTCATTTGTTCGACACAACAAATATACTAATTTCACATTAGAATATCAAATAAGTATAATAATTTCACATTGCAATATCAAATAATTATAATAATTTCACATTATACTATCTCAAAAGTATATAAATTCCATATTTATAACAGGCTGATTTTAAAAAAAAAAATCCTCTAAAAAGAGGATTAAATTTCATTATTTACCTACAAATTCGGGCTTCCTTTTTTCTAAAAATGCGGTTGTTCCTTCTTTAAAGTCTTCGGTGCCAAATGATTTTCCAAAGTTTTTAATTTCAGTTTCATAGCCATTTACACCGTCTTTAAAATTGGCATTGATGGATTTAATCGCTTTTGAAATAGCAATAGGTGAATTTTTCAAAATTTTGTGTGCAATTTCAGTGCAAAACGAAATCAGTTCGGGTGCGGGAACTACATAATTGACCAATTTCCAATTCAAAGCTTCTTGAGCATTGAGCATTCCGGCAGTCATGATGAGCTCCATAGCTTTTCCTTTGCCAACCAATTGCGGTAAACGTTGAGTGCCACCATAGCCCGGAATTACGCCAAGCGATACCTCAGGCAAGCCCATTTTGGCATTCTCTGAAGCTACTCTAAAATGACAAGCCATGGCTAATTCTAATCCGCCGCCTAAGGCAAAACCATTTATGGCTGCAATGACTGGGGTTTTTAAATTTTCGACAAAATCAAAAAGCAATTCTTGACCCTGTGCCGCCAATTGAGCTCCTTCTTCTACTGAAAAATGAGCAAATTCTGAAATATCAGCTCCTGCAACAAAAGCCTTCTCGCCCGAACCAGTTAATAAAATCACGTGGATACTTGCCTCTGATTCTAGCATTTTAAAGGCTTCATGTAGTTCTTGAATTGTATCCTTATTCAAGGCATTTAATTTTGCCGGACGGTTGATGGTTACGGTAGCAATAGCTCCATCTTTTTGTACTAAAATATTTTCGTAATTCATGTGAGTGATTTTTAATCGTTGATTAAAGGAAGTGCCACGGTAAAGGTGGTTCCTTCTCCTATTTTGCTTTCAAATGTAATAGTTCCTTTGTAATTTTCGATAATATTTCTAATAATTCCGAGTCCTAACCCCATACCGCTGCTTTTGGTGGTAAATTTAGGTTCAAAAATACGAGATGCATGATCAGGATCAATGCCTTTTCCGTTATCTATAACATGAATTAGTACATTACTATCGCGTTTTTGTACTTTGATGATTACCTTTTTTTGTACTTGTGATTCAGGAATGGCTTGGATGGCATTTTTAACGAGATTGGTAATAATTCTAATCAAATGCGTTCTGTCCATCACGGTGATGATTTCGGCATCTTCGGCTTGGAATGTGATAAAATCTTCATTAAAAATTTCGAGTGCCAAATCAATGACCGACACTACATTTAAAGTTTCGTTTTGCTGAGCAGGCATGGATGCAAAATTCGAAAAAGCAGCTGCCACAGAACTCATGGTGTCAATCTGTTGAATTAAAGTATCCGAATAATCCTTGATTTTCTGACGGATATCTGGGTCATTGGCGTCAAATTTTCGTTCAAAACTCTGAACCGTTAACCGCATGGGTGTCAATGGATTTTTAATTTCGTGGGCAACTTGTTTGGCCATTTCACGCCATGCTTGTTCGCGTTCGCTTTGGGCCAATAAAAGGGCACTTTCTTCTAATTTATCCACCATCCCATTGTAGGCTTCAATCAATAAACTGACTTCTCGACTCGAATCTTTAGTTTCAATTTTTTGGTTTTTCTGATTCAAATTCGTCGACGTAATCCTGAGCGAAATAGATTGAAGCGATTTAGTAATATAACTCGATAAAAAGTAAGCCAAAGCAAAAGCAATAACGAGCATAAAACTGTACACTTGCCCGAGTCGAATCAAAAAATTGCGAAGCTCACGTTCATAAAAACCATCGTCTTGAATATACGGCAGGTTTAAAATGCCAAGGGGTTTGAATTTCAAATCCTTAATTTGACTGAATGAAGTTCGGTATTTTTTATCGTCAATGGTTTTTACGTCTACATATCTTTTATCAATAGAGGATTGAATCAATCCCAATATATAGTCCGGAATTGGTGGTGCCACCGTGTCTATAGAAAAAGAGGCTTTAGACGATTTGAGCAACTTTCCCTTCAAGCTATAAATATTGATTTGTAAACTGTGAATATCCGACAACTCATGAATTTTATCTTTAAAAATCAAAGGCAAATTTTTCTCTGTCAAAGGATAAGTTGTAGTAGCAAGAACAAAGTTGATGTGTTCTTTTATGGCATTCTCTTTTCGTTCGAGACGCTCTTGGTGGTAATCTCGGGCTTCGTTTTTAAACTGATAAATAGAAATCGAAGCAATTAAAATGGAGGCAATCAAAGTCAGCACTATCATCGAAAGGAAAATTCGAATTCGCAGCGAAATAGTTTTTATTTTGACTCTTTTCAGCATAACCTACGATTGATTCCGTTCTCTTATTTTCTTATAAAACTTAAAACCCAACATGATTAGTATTGAAAACAGAAAAATTCCAACAACGCCATAAATCCAGTTTACAGCATTTTGCAAAAGCACTAAAAATACTACTGCAAATAAAATAATGGTGGCTCCTTCGTTCCACAACCGCATCCAATTGTTGGTGTATTTTACCTCATCTTTCTGCAGTTCATTGAATATTTGTTGGCATTTCCAATGGTACAAATAAAGCGCAAAAACAAAGCCAAGTTTAACAAGCATCCAATCCTGTTCCAATAAATAACTACCTCTTGGTGTAAAGAATAGCATCCAAAAAGCAAAAATACTCGCTAAAACGGCAGATGGCCACGTGATGATGTACCACAACCGATAGGTCATTATTTTGTATTGTTTTTGTAAAATTTCTTTTTCAGGAGAGGGTTTTTGGGCGGCTTCAATTTGGTACACAAAAAGCCGTACAATGTAAAATAAACCTGCAAACCAAGTAATTACAAAAATTAGATGCAAGGATTTTAAATAATTATAAGACTCCATTTTAGGTTGAGGTTACTGTTCTTTTTAAATTTTCTATGGAAAAAATGGGCACTCTTTTCAAATATAAAAGACTTCTGAAATACAAATTGACCTTGAAACCCCAAAAGTACCAAAAAAATCAGGCAATAACAGCATCCAATAACCACATTTTAGCAATACGGATTTGATGCTTTTATTGCCCAATTCTAGCAGAGTTACTACAATTTTACTTTGTTTTCTAATTTTTTTGAAAATCAGAAATCCAATTTACAACGGTTTGAACCCACGCGTCGTCGTCGTTCAAACACGGAATGGCTAAAAATTCTTCGCCTCCGTTTTCTTCAAAATCTTCTTTGGCTCGCATGGCTATTTCTTCCAAAGTTTCCAAACAATCGGTTACGAAAGCAGGGGTTACAACGGCAATTTTCTTGATGCCGCGCTTTGGCATTGCGTCAATTTCCGTATCGGTATATGGTCGAAGCCATTTGTCACCGGCAAGTCGCGACTGAAACGTTTGCATGTATTTGTCTTTCGGAAGTTGCAATTGTTCGGCAACTAATCGTGTGGTTTCATAACATTGATGACGGTAGCAAAATTCGTGAGCCGGCGAAGGCGTGTTGCAGCATGAGCCGTCTATTTTACAATGCGATTTGGTTACATCTGTTTTTCGAATGTGACGCTCTGGAATTCCATGGTATGAAAATACAATTTGATCATAATCAAAACCTTCTAAGTGCTTTTTTATCTGATCTGACAGTACTTTGATGTAATCAGGTTTATTGTAAAAAGCAGGCACATCCGTAAATTTCATGTTTGGATATTCTTTTTTACGGATTTCTTCGGCTAGGGCCAAAATGGTTAAGGTAGAAGCCATAGCATACTGAGGATAGAGCGGAAACAGCATCACATCGGTTACGCCTTGGTTGTGCAATTCTTTCAGTCCTTTAGCGATAGACATTTCGCCGTATCGCATGGCTAGAGCCACCGGAATGTTAACTTTTGCTTGCACTTTTTTATGCATTCTTTCAGATAGTACAATTAACGGTGAACCTTCGTCCCACCAAATCTCTTTGTAAGCATGAGCTGATTTTTTGGGCCGCACCTGCAAAATGATTCCTCGAACAAGTAGGGCTCTCAACAAAAATGGTACATCGATAACGTATTTATCCATCAAAAATTCATCTAAATACGGCTTTACATCCTTTGGATCTGGACTCTTTGGCGAACCAAGATTGACTAGTAATACTCCTTTCATTTTTATTTTTCTATTGGAGCAAATGTAACAAAGTCAAATTTTGTTACTCTTGCAGTTAACTATTATTTGTTTATTGTTTAATTACGAAAATTAATTGATTATGTATTTGGATTAATTGCCATTAAATATTTCTTGGGTGTCGTGGCATACTTCTTTTTGAAAGCCGCGATAAAATGACTTCCCGTACTGTAACCGATTTTGAGACCTACTTCATTCACATTATAAGAACCCGAGTCGAGCAACTTTCGAGCATAATCCATTTTGTAATCAAAGAGAAAACCGTAAACCGTATCGCCATAAATTTGTTTGAAACCCATTTTTAGTTTTTTCAAATTTAAACCTACTTGGTCTGCTAATTCTTGTAATCCAGGCGGTTCGGCCATATTATTGAGGATGATTTCTTTTGCCTTTCGAATTTTCAAAACATTTTCTTCATCAACTAAAAACGGACATTGTTCAGCATTTGGGTCTTCGGTTCGGTTAAAATACAAACTCAATAACTCGTAGCCTTTTCCTTTGTAATACAAATTTTTAATGGAAGGATTGAGGTTAAAATGAAAAATCTGACTTAACACAATCATCATTGAAGGGCTAATTTTTCCGTCGTTATAATACTTTTTGTCTTGGTTTTCGCTGCTCAAAAACGGAATATATTCGGCCTCAGCAGAAAATAAAGCATGAAATTTTTTGATAGAAATAATCACTGAAATAACCCAAGTTTGTGGCGCTAATTCTACATGTAAAGGCAATTCTTTTTGCGGATTATATAATAAAATCGAGTGTTCTTCTTTTAAATCTAAGGCATAACTTCCTTCGTTAAACAAAAATTTTGCCTTGCCCTTTATACCGAAATGAAATTGTATTAAACCTTGATTTATAGGCTTTTTGACCACCATATTTTCATTATCATCGTTTTGAAAACGAATCAAAAAAAAATCTTCTTCAATTTTTATTATCTCTTGAGAACCCATAGCGATATTTTTTCGTATTTATTCAGGCAAGCTATTTTATTAACTATTTAGAATTATTCTATATAAAGATTTTATAAAGCCTTGCTAATAGTGCAAATTTAATAGAAATAAGTGCGAAAATAACATGTAAGACTAAAATATCTTAGAGCGACACAATTAGTCCTTTAAGCGTTACTTTTATCAAAAGCATATTAATAATTTTGTCGCACGTTTGGATGAATGTATATTATGGAAAACAACAACATTTTGAAACCCCACTATTTTTATGCTGTTGGGTTGAGTTATAAAAAAGCAGATGCTGTGGTGAGAGGCAAATTTAGTTTGGATGAAAAAGCCAAGCAAAATGTATTACTTCAAGCTAAAGAAGAAGGCATTCCGAGTTTAATAGTAACCTCAACCTGCAATAGAACAGAGATTTACGGTTTTGCAGAACATCCATTTCAATTGATAAAACTCATTTGCGAAAACAGCAATGGTACTGTCGAAGAATTTCAAAAGGTGGGTTTTGTATACAAAAATCAAGAAGCGGTAAACCACATGTTTAGGGTGGGTACCGGTTTAGACAGTCAGATTTTAGGCGATTTTGAAATTATCAGTCAATTAAAAGGAAGTTATGCCGAGGCTAAATCACATAGCTTAATTAATGCTTATCTTGATCGACTTATCAATACGGTGATTCAATCGAGCAAAAAAATAAAAAACGAAACCGAAATCAGCAGCGGTGCTACTTCTGTTTCTTTTGCAGCGGTACAATACATTATGCGAAATGTAGAACGCATTTCTGAAAAAAACATTCTACTTTTCGGCACAGGAAAAATTGGTAGAAATACCTGCGAAAATTTAGTTAAACACACTAAAAACGAACATATTACATTAATAAACCGTACTAAAGATAAAGCCGAGAAAATAGCTAATAAATTAAACGTAATTGTAAAGGATTATGCCGAATTACACCTTGAATTACAGAAAGCCGATGTGGTAGTTGTAGCTACAGGAGCACAAAACCCTACCATAGATAATGCTATTTTAAATCTTAAAAAGCCATTATTAATTCTGGATTTGTCCATTCCAAAAAATGTAGATGAAAACGTTTGTGAAAATGAATTTGTAACACTCATTCACATGGATCATTTAGCAGAAATGACTGATGAAACTTTGGAACGAAGAAAACAGCAAATTCCGGCTGCCGAGGCAATTATCGAAACCTATAAAGATGAATTTATGGCTTGGACAAAGGTTCGAAAATTTGCCCCTACAATTCATGCTTTAAAAGAAAAACTCAATGCCATCAAGGTGTCTGAGCTGGACTATCAGAGTAAAAAAATAAGCGATTTTAACGAAGAACAAGCCGAAATTATCAGCAATAGGATTATTCAAAAAATCACGACCCACTTTGCCAATCACCTCAAAAATGATGATACTATGGTGGACGAAAGCATCAGTTGGATTGAAAAAGTATTTCAAATAAGCTCTCTAACTCCCGAAGGAGTACTTACTCAAAAAGCAGTTGAGTATGAAAGATAATACCGAAGCAGATTTCCCTCCTTTTCGGGATAGGGGTTTAAGAACGATTAGAATTGGTACACGAGATAGCGAACTTGCACTTTGGCAGGCCCATACGGTGCAAAAAAAAATCAATGATTTAGGTTTTCAAACCGAAATCGTAGCCGTTAAATCACAAGGCGATCTGATGCTCGACAAACCTTTATATGAACTAGGAATCACCGGAATTTTCACAAAAACATTAGACATTGCAATGCTCAACGGCAGCATCGACATTGCTGTACATTCGATGAAAGATGTTCCTACCGCACTGCCTCATGGCATTGTTCAAGCAGCAGTTTTAGAACGTGCCAATCATTTGGATTTACTTATCCATAAAGGAAATTTAGATTTTTTACAATCAGAAGGCACTATTGCCACGGGAAGTTTGCGAAGACAAGCACAGTGGTTGCATAAATATCCACACCATCGAGTTGTTGATTTACGAGGAAACGTCAATACCCGACTACAAAAGCTACAAGAAAATAATTGGGACGGAGCTATTTTTGCAGCAGCTGGATTGGAACGATTAGGCCTCACTCCTTCCGATAGCAATCAGAACTCCAAAGGAGAGGGAGCCGCGAGTCGTTCATTTATCATTGAAAGCCCCTCCTTTACAGGAGTTGGAGAGGCTCTCGATTGGATGATTCCCGCACCAGCACAAGGAGCCATGCTTGTGGTAGCGATGCAAAATGATACTTTTTCTCAGGAAGTATTAGCACAATTAAATCATGAAGAAACAGCGATTTGTACGCAAATTGAACGTGATTTTTTACGTACGCTAGAGGGTGGTTGTACAGCACCTATCGGAGCGTTTGCTCGATTTAGCGGAGAAGAAATTATCTTAGAAGGCGTACTGCTTTCTATAGACGGACAGACCAAATTAAAAATTAAAAAAGCTACTAAACGTTCTAATTATCAAAATTTTGGCGTTCTTTGTGCGAAAGAAATTTTAGAAAACGGCGGTACAGCGTTGATGCAATCGATAAAAATAGCGCTAGGTACCGCAAAACAGTAAAATCATTTCGCGTGGAAAAGGATTCGATTCTCAAATTTATATACCGATTTTTCGATTTATTCGTCTTGACTTTCTTGGTTTTTGATTTTGGCTATCAAATTGAGCAATCTTATGAAACTCCAAAATTTGTCGGAATCGTTATTTTGACCTTTGCACTTCTGGCATTCAATGTTTTTAAATTTAATTACTATACCACCAGCGGTCGGAAAAAAGTCGCACTCTTTAACACTTTTATTCTCGGATTTTTACTTTTTACTTCTGTAATTATTGCCGTAGTTAATATTGATTTACAATATTTTGAAATTTTTTCTAAAATAGAGTCTATTCTTGAATCAGGATTATTTCTGTATTTCATAGTTCGATTAATGATTTTAGTGCGGTATATTTATCAGATATATTACAATCCCGCCATTGTTTTTGTTGGCAGCTTTGTGGTTATGATTTTGATAGGAGCCATTCTATTGATGCTTCCTACGGCTACTACCGGCACTATTTCGTTTACAGATGCTTTATTTACCGCAACTAGTGCAGTTTGTGTTACGGGCTTAACGGTGTTAGACATTTCAGCCGAATTTACTCTAGTTGGCCAAACCATATTGATAGGCTTAATCCAAATAGGGGGTTTAGGAATTTTGACGTTTACTTCGTTCTTTTCGTTTTTCTTTAGAGGAAGTTCGAGCTTTAGAGAAGGACTCAACGTGCGGGATTTTACCTCTCAAGAAAATTTAAGTGATGTGCTAAAAGTAGCTCTAAACATTGTAACGTTTACTTTTTTTATCGAACTTTTGGGTGCTTTGTTTATTTACACCTCTGTACTAGACAAACCTGAAATTTCCAATAAAGTTTTTTTCTCACTATTTCACTCTATTTCTGCGTTTTGCAATGCTGGATTTTCAACAGAATCTTTAGGTTTTAGTGAAAGTTACATCAAATTTGATTATTATTTGCAATGGATTGTGATGCTACTTATTATTTTAGGAGGTTTGGGTTATAGTATTATTTTTAACTTTTATACCTTCATTGCTACTTATATCAAGGAGTTTTTCCAGAAAAAATTCATTCATAAAAAAGTGCAATTATTATCGCTTAACGCAAAAATTGTGCTTATTACCACAGGAATTTTACTAGTCGGCGGATTTATAATCATTTACGTCTTAGAACGAAATGCTCTTTTAACGGAACATAGCACTTATTTTGGCAAAATTACTTCCGCCGCATTTCATTCAGTTACTCCTCGAACAGCCGGTTTTAATGCGGTAGATTACTCAAACATGCAAATTCCATCATTGTTGTTTATCATTTTTTTAATGTGGGTTGGAGCATCGCCTGCCTCAACTGGTGGCGGTATAAAAACAAGCACCTTTGCCTTGGCATCACTTAACATTATTGCAGTGGCAAGAGGTAAAAGCAGAATTCAAATCTTTGGCAGACGAATTTCAAGCGAATCCACTTCGCGTGCCTTTGCTATTTTGTGCATATCACTCATTATTATCGGAATAGGAATTATTTTAGTGTTGCTCTTCGAACCTCCAGGAACTGACTTAGTGGCTGTTGTTTTTGAATGTTTCTCAGCATACAGTACGGTAGGTTTAACACTAAATTTTACACCAACGATGACCGAACCGAGTAAATTTGTAGTCATAGCATTAATGTTTATCGGTCGAATCGGGATGCTCAACTTAATAATCGGATTACTTAGAGAAATTAATCATCAATTTTATGAGTATCCAAAAGAAAATATTTTGATCAACTAAAATCGAAACAACATGAAAATTATAGTTTTTGGTTTAGGAAATTTCGGCATGTCATTGGCTTTAAGCCTCACCGAAACAGGAAATGAAGTGATTGGCGTAGACAGACAAATGGACAAAGTGAATATCGTAAAAGATAAAATTTCGCACGCCATTTGTATGGATTCTACTAATGAGCTAGCCTACAGTGCCATCCCGCTGAAAGATGCTGATAAAGTGGTGGTAGCTATTGGCGAAAATGAAGGAGCTGCAATTATTACTACCGCAATCATCAAGAAATTATCGGATGTAAAAATCATCAGTCGTGCGCTATCGCCTATTCACGATACGGTTTTAGAAGCAATGGGCATTTATAGCATTGTGCATCCTGAACAAGAATCGGCCGACCGATTAACTAAACAAATTAATTTCAAAACCACTTTAGAAAATTATCAACTCGATAATAATTATACTATTTCGGAAGTGAAATCAAAGCCAGAATTTCATGGAAAAACCTTGGCCGAACTCAATACCATCGATAAGTATCACCTTAATTTGGTGACGATTATTCGAAAAAGAGAAAAAACCAATTTGATTGGTAAAAAAACCATTGTTAAAGAAACCATCGGACTGCCAAAACCGGATACTATTTTACTAGAAGACGACATTTTAGTGGTATATGGGGAGAATAAAAATATCTCATTTTATTGTGAGTGCGAAAAATAGAGCCATGCAAGAACCTATTCGGATTTTATCTACCAAAAAATTATTAGTTAACCAGAAACAATTTTTGCTTAATGCAGGCTTTTCGTTGGTAGAAGCCGACTTTATTGCCATTCAACAGAAGGAAATTAGATTTGATAAAATCAATGAAAATTTAATATTTACCAGTCAAAATTCGGTTTTGAGTCTAATGAACAACTCCAATTTTGCTGAGCATGCTGATTTACTCAAACAAAAAAATGTTTTTTGTGTAGGAATAAAAACAAAGCAATTGTTAGAATCGAATGGATTTAAAGTCATTGCCTACACGGGTTATGCAGCCGACTTAGCCGAAATTATCACGTTAATATATGGGAAAGAAAAGTTTACTTTTTTTAGCGGAAATTTAAGACGTGATACCCTGCCTCTTGCTTTGAAAAATGCAGCAGTTGACTTCAATGAAATTGAGATTTATGATACTTTGCTTACGCCTCATAGAATGAACAGCGCTTTTGACGGAATTTTATTCTTTAGTCCATCAGGCGTCGAGAGTTATTTAAAATACAATAAAATCAGCAGAGAAACTTGCTTTTGCATCGGAACAACTACCGCAGAGGCATTGCAAAAAACAACAGATAAAATACTACTGGCAAACCAGCCTACAGTTGAAAACGTAATTATTCAATGCATAAATAATTATAAGTAATTGCAATCAAAAAACATTTAACACTAAGAATATAAAGCATATACCCATGATAAAGAACGACCTGTTTTTAAGAGCCTTAAAAGGAGAAACTGTTGAACGTCCGCCCGTTTGGATGATGCGTCAAGCCGGAAGATATTTACCCGAATTTAGAGCGTTACGCGACAAATATGATTTTTTCACGCGTTGCGAAACCCCTGAATTAGCAGCCGAAATCACGGTTCAACCCATCAGAATTGTAAAACCAGATGCGGCAATTTTGTTCTCCGATATTTTGGTAGTGCCAAGAGCTATGGGAATTCACGTGGAATTAAAAGACAATTTGGGACCCATAATTCCCAACCCAATCAGAACGATGGAGCAAGTCAATCAGGTTTTTGTGCCAAATATTCATGAAACTTTGGGTTATGTGATGGATGCCGTAAAATTAACCAAAGAAATGTTGAATGATGAGGTGCCATTAATTGGTTTTGCAGGTTCGCCATGGACGATTTTCTGTTATGCAGTAGAAGGAAAAGGATCTAAAAGTTTTGATACGGCAAAAGGTTTTTGTTTTTCAAATCCGGTTGCGGCTCACACTTTATTGCAAAAAATCACCGATACTACCATTTTATATCTAAAAGAAAAAGTAAAAGCCGGTTGCAACGCCATTCAAATTTTTGATTCTTGGGGTGGCATGTTATCTCCGGTAGATTATCAAGAATTTTCTTGGCAATACATCAACCAAATTGTAGAAGCTTTAGCCGAAGAAACGGAAGTTATTGTGTTTGGAAAAGGATGTTGGTTTGCATTGAATGACATGGCGAAATCAAAAGCGTCTGCTTTAGGAGTAGATTGGACATGTTCCCCAAGAAACGCACGCTATTTAACAGGTGGAAAAATTACGCTTCAAGGCAACTTTGATCCAAGCCGATTGCTTTCGCCTATTCCCACCATCAAAAAAATGGTACACCAAATGATAGACGAATTTGGCAAAGACAATTACATCGTAAACCTTGGTCACGGAATTTTACCTAATATTCCTGTGGATCATGCTAAGGCTTTTGTGGAGGCGGTTAAGGAGTATAAGCAAAAATAAGTTTAAAAGATGATAAAACATTTATTGATATTAATTGGAATTTTTATTTCATACAATTGTAATAGTCAAAATATTGTTTCTAAAACAAAACAAAAAGCAATTATAACAAACCCTTTAAGAAAAAAAATTATTGGGATTTGGAAGCAAAAAGGTTCAATAAATGCAGATTTTAAAATTGACAATAAAACTTTTTATTATGTTGATGATTTTGCATATTATAAATATTCTTTAAATGGTGACTTAATTAAAATTTACTATCCAGAATATATTTATGAAGGTACGATTTCTTTTAAAAATGATACCTTAATTATTAGTAATAAAGATGGAGAAGTCAGATATTATCGATTTAAAGAATAAAAAACTGAAATTAAATTTTTTATGAAGATTTGATTATGAAAAACTAATTCTACCACTACATACAAAACCTCTAAACCATGACCAAAGAAACCGCCATAATATTATTTGAACAAAAACAAATTCGCTCTGTTTGGAGTGATGAGGAAGAAAAATGGTATTTTTCTATTGTTGATGTTATTCAAGCCTTAACAGACAGTGACCGACCAAGAAAATATTGGAGCGACTTAAAATCTAAATTAAAAAAAGAAGGAAGCGAACTGTCCGAAAATATCGGACAGTTGAAAATGCTAGCCGAAGACGGAAAATTGAGAGCTACCGATGTAGCCGATACCGAACAGCTTTTTAGGCTCATTCAATCCGTACCTTCGCCAAAAGCAGAACCTTTTAAGTTATGGATTGCCAAAGTGGCTCGGGAACGAATAGACGAAATCGAAGATCCCGAATTGGGAATTGACCGATTGATGGAAACGTATTTGAAAAAAGGCTATTCCAAAGAATGGGTTAATCAACGTTTAAAAAGCATCGAAGTCCGAAAAGACTTAACGGATGAATGGGACAAAAGAGGTGTGAAAAAAGGACAAGAATATACCATTCTTACCGATGAAATTACAAAGGCGTGGAGTGGTTTGTCCGTGAAAGAATACAAGAAGCACAAAGATTTAAAGAAAGAAAATTTACGAGACAACATGAGTAATTTGGATTTGGTGTTGAACATGTTAGCCGAAGCCACCACCACAGAAATCAGTAAAGAAAAAAACCCCAAAACATTCTCTGAAAACAAAAAAATTGCCAAGCAAGGCGGAACCATTGCAGGAAATACGCGTAAGCAAATTGAAGAAAAAACGGGTAAAAAAATAGTCAATAAGTTGAATGCTGCTGATTATTTGAATAATAAAAAAGCATTAGAATAATGAAAAATAAATTCTACACCTACATACAAAACCTGCAAGATCAAATTTGTAATGGACTTGAAAAAACCGATGGCGAAGCCAAATTCCGAGAAGACATTTGGGAACGTCCCGAAGGCGGTGGCGGACGAACACGCGTAATCGAAAACGGAAAAGTTTTTGAAAAAGGTGGAGTCAACATTTCTGCAGTGCATGGAAAATTACCAGAAGCGATGCAAAAAATGTTCAATGTAGAAGAAGCCGATTTTTTTGCCTGTGGATTGAGTTTAGTGCTTCATCCCAAAAACCCAATGGTGCCAACTGTTCATGCCAATTGGCGTTATTTTGAACTGTATGACAATGCTAGCGACTCTTCCCCCTCGGGGAGGCCGGGTGGGGCCGCCTGGTTTGGCGGTGGTCAAGATTTAACGCCGTATTATTTATTTGAAGAAGATGCAAAACATTTTCATCAAACTTGTAAAACCGCTTGCGACAAGCACAATCCCGACTTTTATCCAAAATACAAAAAACAATGCGATAACTATTTCTGGAACGCACATCGTCATGAAGCCCGTGGAATTGGCGGACTGTTTTTTGATTATTGCAAAGAAACAAGCGAAATGAAAATGGAAGATTGGTTCAATTTTGTAACCGAAGTTGGCAATAGTTTTCTTGAAGCTTACGTTCCAATTGTAGAAAAAAGAAAACATTTAAGTTATACACCCGAACAAAAAAACTGGCAAGAAATCCGTCGCGGTCGTTACGTAGAATTTAATTTGGTACACGATAAAGGCACACTTTTCGGATTAAAAACCAACGGCCGAATTGAGAGCATTTTGATGAGTTTGCCACCACATGTGCAGTGGGTTTATGACCATCATCCAGAACCAGGAAGCGAAGAATACAACTTAATTAAAGTATTAGAAAGCCCGATAGATTGGATATAAAAGCTTCGTAGAAGCGAAATGTTTATAGCATTCGTAGAAGCGAAATGTTTATAATTATTTTTGATTGAACAACATTAAAAAAGCTTCGTAGAAGCGAAATGTTTATAGCATTCGTAGAAGCGAAATGTTTATAGCATTCGTATAAGCGACATGTTTATAATTATTTTTGATTGAACAACATTAAAAAAGCTTCGTAGAAGCGAAATGTTTATAGCATTCGTAGAAGCGAAATGTTTATAGCATTCGTAGAAGCGAAATGTTTATAGCATTCGTAGAAGCGAAATGTTTATAGCATTCGTAGAAGCGGCATGTTTATAGCATTCGTAGAAGCGGCATGTTTATAGCATTCGTAGAAGCGACATATTTATAGCATTCGTAGAAGCGATATATTTATAGTTATTTTTGATTGAACAACATTAAAAAAGCTTCGTAGAAGCGATATATCTATAGCATTCGTAGAAGCGACATATTTATAGAAATATTTATAGAAACATTTTATGGCAAATACCTATACCCAAATATATATTCAAATTGTCTTTGCTGTAAAAGGCAGGCAAAATCTAATATCTGATAAATGGAAGGATGAATTATTTAAATATATTACAGGAATTGTAACAAATGAAGAACAAAAATTGATTGCAATTAATGGAATGCCTGACCATATTCATATTCTAATAGGATTAAAACCCGATAAAGCATTGTCTGATTTGGTGAGAGATATTAAAGCAAATTCTTCAAGATTTATCAACGAAAAGAAATGGGTAAACGGTAAATTTGAATGGCAAAGAGGTTTTGGAGCCTTCTCATATAGTTATTCACAATTGACGAATGTTATCAGATACATTCAAAATCAGGAAAAACATCATGAGGCAAAAACATTTAAAGAAGAATATACCGAATTTTTAAAATTATTTAATGTTGATTTCAAAAATGAATATCTATTTGAAGACATATAAAATACCGCTCCGCTGGAGCTGAAAACAGAAAAATAAAACAATCTATAAATATTACGCTCCGCTGGAGCTGAAAACAGAAATATAAAACAATCTATAAATATTACGCTCCTATGGAGCTGAAAACAGAAATATAAAACAATCTATAAATATTACGCTCCTATGGAGCTGAAAACAGAAATATAAAACAATCTATAAATATTACGCTCCGCTGGAGCTTAAAAATCGATAATTATGTTCCCATTACAAAGAGGTAGAAGATTAAGAACCAATGAATCCATCAGAAGTTTAGTTCGCGAAACCACATTGAGTCCACAAGATTTTATGTTCCCCATGTTTATTGCCGATGGCGAAAATTATAAAGTTGAAATTCCATCTATGCCCGGAATTTTTCGTCGTTCCATCGATTTAACGGTTGAGGAGGTCAAAGAACTTTTTGCTTTAGGAATTCGTGCCGTAAACATCTACGTAAAAGTGGACGAAGCCCTAAAAGACAATACCGGAAAGGAAGCTTGGAACCCAAACGGATTGATGCAACAAGCCATTCGAGCCATCAAAAAAGCTTGTCCTGAAATGATTGTCATGCCCGATGTGGCGCTTGACCCTTATTCTATTTACGGTCACGACGGAATTATCGAAAATGGTGATATTGCCAACGATGCCACTACTGACGCTTTAGTAAAAATGGCCGTTTCTCACGCCCAAGCTGGAGCCGATTTTGTAGCACCAAGCGATATGATGGACGGTCGCGTTTTGCGTTTGCGTCAGGGTTTAGACGCCGCAGGATTTCAAAATGTAGGCATTATGAGTTACTCGGCTAAATATGCCTCTGCATTTTATGGTCCGTTTAGAGATGCCTTGGATTCTGCTCCAAAAGACGCTGATGTAGAAGTTCCGAAAGACAAGAAAACCTATCAAATGGATTATGCCAACCGCATCGAAGCCATCAAAGAAGCCTTGATGGATGTAGAAGAAGGTGCCGACATGGTAATGGTAAAACCCGGAATTGCGTATTTAGACATTGTTCGCGAAGTAAAAAACGCCGTGAATGTCCCAGTAACGGTTTTCCATGTTTCGGGCGAATATGCCATGATAAAAGCCGCGTCCGAAAGAGGTTGGCTCGACCATGATAAAATCATGATGGAACAACTCATGTGCATCAAAAGAGCAGGAGCGAGTTTGATTTCGACCTATTTTGCTAAAGAAGCGGCTCTTTATTTAAAAAAAAATAGTTAGGAGCGGATGGCTTGGTTTGTATCAGGTTTCCATTTTCCCGTTTTCCTTCCACATCTCCCGAAGAAAAATCGGGAGGATGTTCCCTCCAACCGGGGCTATAGATTAAATCATAAAACTTTTTCAATCAATACAAAATGAACAAATTATTTACATTAATTCTTCTTTCAGTACTGTTTGTCTCATGTAAAAAGGAAGAAACTAAAAACGAAACGCTTTATCCCGAAGCACCTGTTTCTGAAACGCAAAAGCAAATCGAACTTGGCGAAGCACTTTTTAACGGAAAAGGAAATTGCTATGCTTGTCATAAACCCGATCAAAAAATAATTGGACCAAGTTTACAAGAAATTGTTCAGATTTACGAAGAAAAGAAAGGCAATATGTACGACTTTCTAAAAAATGACGCCGCACCGATTGTCGATCCAACGCAATACGAGGTTATGAAAACCAATCTCACGATTACAAAAGCTATGTCAGAAGAAGAGCTAAATGCCTTGATTGCTTACGTTTATACCTTCAAAAAATAAATCACTGTATTGGATAGGTAGACTTAAAGGCTGATAAATACTTTGAAAAATCAGTAAAACCTTGTAGCAGATTCACAGATTATAAATCATTTTTACTTTGTGAATCTTCGGCAAAAGAATTTTTAGGCATCTAAATAGTGATGTGCTGAAATCATATCGTCTAAACAATATTTGATACCAAAAAAAAATGCAAACAGCTTACCTCAAAACACCACTCGGTATTGCGGAAATCACGGGTGATGCTCGTGGTGTTTCGAAAATTTCAATCGGCGATTTCGATATTAAAAATTCTCCTGAAATTTCAGAAATTTTGGAGCTTGCCGTAAACCAACTTGAAGCCTATTTTACTACAAAACACCCCAAATTCACCTTCAAAACACATCTTCAAGGCACTGATTTTCAGAAAAAAGTGTGGCACGAATTGAGTAAAATTCCCTTTGGGAAAACTATTTCGTATCTAGAATTGGCTAAAAATCTAGGTGATGTAAAGGCCGTTCGGGCAGTAGCTGCTGCAAATGCCCGAAATCCGATATGGATTGTTGTACCTTGTCACCGCGTTATTGGTTCAGATGGTTCTTTAACGGGATATGCTGGAGGAGTATGGCGAAAAAAATGGTTATTAGAACATGAAAATCCTTCAAACCAACCAACTCTTTTTTGATTTTTTTTCAGCAAACCAATAGCTTAAACCTAGATTTGTCAAAACGTTTTTAACGCGTGATTCTGTCATCAGTTGCTAAATTCAATCAATTCTTTTTTTGCGTTACTAAAAACACACCTGAAAATATCAAAAGTGCAGCAATTATTTTTTCGGTATTGAGTTCATCTTTTCCTAATCCGATGGCAAAAACTGTTGCAAAAAACGGCTGGAGGTAAATAAAAACGGCCACTGTGGTTGGCTTTAATTCCCGCATGGAAAGCAAGTTGAGCATGTAAGTTAAAAAAGTAGAAAAAACAACTACAAAACCTATTTTCCATTCAATGTCTGTGGGAATTTGAACAAAATTTACGGCTTGTAATTCGGTGTAGCCAAAGGGTAAAACCATCAGAAATCCGAATAAATAAATCCATTTTACAAAAGTAAAAGCATTGTATTTTTCCATTAATTTTTTGACCACGATAAGGTAAAATCCATAGGAAATAGCGTTGGCAAAAACGAGGGCGTTTCCAAGATTCGCATTGGTAGCACTACCCACTGATTTTCCGTAAAGAATTAAAAAAGCAGTTCCTACAAGTCCTAAAACAATACCGAACACTTTGCGTTTGAGCATTCGTTCTTTGAGAATAATGGCCGAAAGAATTAACACAATTATGGGCGTGGTTACCATTAAAACGGATGCAGAAATAGGCGATGTTAGACTCAATCCTTTAAAAAAAGTGAGCATATTAAAGGCAACGCCAAAAAAAGCTGCTGCAATGATTCGTGGCACATCAGACCTGTCTATTTTTTCTTTGGGCATGAAAAGCCAAATCAACCAAAAAAGAACGACCGAACCACCCACTCGTAAAACGATAAAACCGTACGGCAAAACGTAAGCTGGCATAACATCTTTGGCAATGGTAAAGGTAACGCCGTAAATAATAGAAACTAATGTTGCCGCAAGGAGAGCTAAATATCTTTTAGACATTATTGTAATGCTTGTGTTACAGCATGAATATTGGGTTGACTATTACCGATATAGACTTTCCCTTTGATGATAAAAACAGGACGACTCAAAAACGTGTAATGTTCGAGTAAATATTTCTTGTAGTCGGCTTCGGTGAGATTTTTATTTTTCAAATCCAGTGATTTGTAGAGCTGTGCTTTTTTACTAAAAAGTGCTTCATAGCTTCCGGCAAGCTGGTGTAACTCTTCAAGCTGTTCCTCGGTAATAGGATTTTGACGAATGTCTTGAAACTCGAATTCGGCTGTTTTAGGAAGATTTTTTATAATTTTCCGACAGGTATCGCACGAAGCAAGAAAGTAAATTTTGTTCATGATGGTTATTTTGACTGCAAAGGAAAATTATTTTCTATTGAAAAGGCGTAATTTTAGCAAAAAAAAATCAAAGCAATGCAAGAAACATTTCAAATTACCCAAACCAGCCGAAAGCTACTCAGCAAGTTGATTGAGAATCTATCGCTAGAGCAACTCACTAGTATTCCATCTGGCTTTAACAATAATATCATTTGGAATATCGGACACATTATCGTTGTACAACAAATGTTAGTGTATCATCTTTCAGGCGTGCCAATGTCTATTGCTGCTGATTTGGTTTCAAAATATAAGAAAGGGACACAACCCCAAGACGTGGTCACGGAGGACGAGGTTTTTTATTTAAAACAATTACTGTTCTCTACCGTTAAGCAAACTGAGGTGGATTATGAAGCTGGTTTATTTAAAAATTTTACTGAATATACCGTAATGACAGGTTTTGTAGTTAAAAGCGTACAGGATGCAATAGCTTTTAATTACTACCACGAAGCCTTGCATACGGGCGTGATTATGAGCTTAAAGAAGTTGGTTTAACTTATTTTTTTAGGTAAGTTTTTAATTCCGCATAGGTCAACTGAATTTCCTTTGGTTCATCGGTATACGAAGCCATTTCATAACCGTTGGGGTAAAAAAAATAATATTTTTGATTGAATTAGAGTGATAATGACAACACAAATGTATTGTCGTTCTCAAATATCATTCGAGTGGAATTAACCGATTCTTCTTTTGCAATTTTATAATGAGCTTTGATTTTTATGTAAGTGTAGTAAACAAACTAAAAAAGGCGATTTGAAATTATCAAATCGCCTTTTATAATAAAAAATTCAAGTTAGTTTTTGAGAACTTTAAACGTTTCGGTTGCTGTAGGACCGTTTAGTTTCACCAGGTAAGCACCTTTTGGCAGGCTACTCATGTTAATTTGAGATAAATTTTGTGTAGCATGTAAAACTTGTTGGCCTACTAAATTATAAACGCTTACAGATGTTAAATCTACCGTTGTTTTAATGTTTAATAAATCACTGATTGGGTTAGGATATACAGTTGATTTTGTGGTATCAAAAGTGTTATTGTCCAAGTTTGTACTCCAAACAATGTTGTCAATAGTAACGTATTGTGTAGAGACGCTAGTATTTCCTGATACAATTCTAAACCCAATATAAGTATCTGACCCAGTGTAAGTAGAAAAGTTTATACTATAATCTGCAAATGTTCCGTTTGTAGTTACGGTTTGGAAAGGAGTAAAAACAGCATCCATTACATTTGAAGACAACGTTCCTACTTCGATACTATTGGTTCCGGACGCTTTAAATGTTAGAAGGTGAGTTCCTGCTGCTACGTTACTTAACGAAGGACTAACTAAAATAGCATCTACACCCGCTGGTGAATTATGAACTACAATTGTACAACCGTAAGGAGGGGAGCTACTTCCAATGCTTACAGCTACTGCCGAAGTTGGTACAGCACCATTTCTGATAATTTTGTTCCAACAAAGAGGTAATGATCCTGATATAGAGGTGTCAAAGTTTTCGTTAAGTGTTGTAGCGGGATTACAATTTGTGTTAAAAGAAACGGGTCCAATCCAACCACCATTCTCTGTTCCGCAAACCGATCGAACCCAAACTTTATAGTAGGTTCCGGGTGTTAAATTATTAAAAACGTATGAGTTAAATAGACTCTCAATCGGTGTAAGCGTATTTGGGTCGGTTACTGATGGTGCTCCAATAGCAATGTCCCATTCCTGTTCTCCTCCATTTGCGGTCCAAGTTAAGGTAGCAGATGTTGTAGAGATATCTGCTACAACAATATTACTTACGTCTAAGCAAGTTGGAATTGGTTCAAGACTTATGTTGTCGAGATAAATCGTTTTAAATGTGGCTGTTGCATTCAATCTAAATCCCACAAACGCGGCTGAAGTAGCTGCACCATCTAAGTTAACTACATATTCTGTCATTGTAGTAGTCAAAGGAATAGTTAAAATAGTAGTATAAGCAGACCCTGGCGTATTTGAAGCCATAGTAACAATATCTAAAACGCCATCTGATGTTAAAGATCTTGCATAAAATCGTACTCTACTCGAACCAATTACATTTGGTGCAAGGAACGGAGAAACCAACATAATATCATAAGCTCCCGTTGAACTTGAGTTTAAAAGGCGTACAGCGTTGGGTGCACTTTGGGTATTTGCTAAGGCAAAAGTGGCTACCCCTGCATTGGTTGAAACGGTTGGTCCGCTAATTATTCTAGACCAGCAGTTTGGCAAGTTCGGAACCGTTGTAGTGTCAAAGTTATCTGAAAAAGTAGTCAAAGGCGGACAAGTAGTAGTAAAAGATACAGGTCCAATCCAAGCGCCTAAATTAGTTCCGCATACGGTACGAACCCAAACTTTGTAGGTTGTAGTAGGTTGTAAATTGGTAGCCGTATACGTTCCTGGTGTAGTACTTGAAAAGAAGGGTAACGTTGAAGGGTTAGTATCTGTACTTGCTCCAATAGCGATATCCCAATTTTGAACATTGCTATTTTCTGCCCAATTAATGATTGCACTATTCGAAGTTGCATTAGTTATAATTATGTTGGTTACATCAGGACAAAGTGGGGCAAATTCCCAGCGAACATCATCTACGTAAATAGTGCTGTTAGTGGTCGTTGAAGCTAATCGGATACCAAAATGAGTATCTGTGCCTGTGTACGATGTAAAGTCAACTACATATTCTGCATAAGTTGCTATTGTATTTACTTCTTGAATTAAGTTAAAATTTCCTTGTGCCGTACCATCATTTACAGTGCCTAATTCTAAAACCCCCACCCCTCTTGCAAAGAATTTAAGTCGATAAGCACCCGTTGATACGGTTGATAATCTCGGAGAAACCGCTATAACATCAAAATCTCCAGTTGAAGTAGAATTTGATAACTGTAAGCTTGTTGTACCTGAATAAGCATTAGAAGCAATAGCTCTAACAGTTGCATTGGTAGCCAAACTGTCTCCTCTTAAAATTCTGCTCCAACAAGTAGGAACTGTTAAAGTAGGAGTAGTGTCGAAATTTTCAGATAAAGTAGCTACGGCATTACAATCAGTTCTAAAAAGAAAGGGTCCTTGCCAAGCGCCTTTATTAACACCACAAGCCGAACGTACATATACTTTATAAGGAGTATCTGGTTGTAAATTGGTTACGGTGTAAGTTTCATTAGTAGTAGTAGTCGAAAAAGGTAGCGTACTTGGGTCTTGTGTAGACATTGGCCCTACGGCAATATCCCATGAGTCAGCTCCAGTTGCGGTATTAAACCATTGAATGGTAGCTGTTGTATCTGTTAAACCTGGAACAGCAATGCCAGTTACATCAGGACAAAGTGGTATCGGTTCCCACTTAATATCATCAATATTGGTAGTTCTGTTGGTAGCTGTAGCGTTCAGTCTGATTCCGATGTAATTTCCGGTAAGTGAACTATTTGTAAACGGAATATTGTAGAACGTAGTAGTTGCGTTAATTTCTACTTCTTGCACCAATGTAAATACTGCATCAGCGTCGTTAGAACTTAGAGTTCCAATTTGAATAGCAGCATTACCTCTTGCAAAAAATTGCAAACGATTATTTGCACTGGAAATATTAGAAAGAAAGGGCGAGATAAGCATCATGTCATACGTTCCAGCAGAAGTTGTATTGGCAAAAGCAACCGACTGTGCACTCGAGTTGATATTGGTAGCAACCGAACGGATACTGGCGTTAGCGGCTAGTCCAGGGCCTCTCAGAATGCTTGTCCAACAAGTAGGTAGTGCAGGAATTGTAACGGTTTCAAAGCCTTCTATCAAAGTAGAAACTGCTGTACATGGGGTACGGAATGAAGTCAATTCTGATATTGCACTTGTTTCTGTAGCGCTACAATTGGCTCTGATAAAAACATAATATTGTGTATCTGGTACTAAAGCAGTTACTACAAACGTAGTGTTTACAGATGTAAATGTAGGAGTATCAGAAAGAGTAGGAACTGTATTTTCGGTTTTTACATAAATGCTATAACCATTTGCAGGAGCTACTGTACCTTGGTTTTCCCAATTGATGGTAGCCGAAGTTTGCGTTAAATTGGTAAAAGTAATATTGATGGGTGTCCAGCAGGTTTGTGTAAGTCCGCCTAATTTAATATTCGGAACGTAATTAGACAAAGTAATACTTGTTCCGGTTGTTGGTGGAGAAGCTACGTTTATCGCTGTTGAAGTGTTAAAACAATCTATTGATCGAGCAGAACTTGTTTGTGTATTTCTAAATCGTTCTGTTGCACCGTCATTATTGGGTAATTGTTCATTTACAGCAATCACTAAATTATCCACGCCATTGTATACAAATGGAGTAGTAAAGGTTATTGTTTTCCAACCTGGTGTTGCGTTTGTTGTAATTCCGCCGGTGTACACTTGCGTCAATTGAGACGAAGGAATCCAGTCGGCAATAGAAGTAAAGTTTGTTTTGGTAGTAGTTCCCATGTAAACAACTAGACCTTGACTGCCTGTTAAAGCCGCCGTACCCGTATAATACCATTGAATAGAGGTAATGGTTCCGGTTGTATTAATTTCGCTATTCAAGTATATCGATTGACTATACGAATAGTTTCTTGCAATATTAATCGGAACATTTTGATTTGTGTTGGTTCCTGAACCGATTTGAACCTGAGCGTGGCTCGTAAAAATCAGTGCCAAAAAACATAACATTACGTAGGTAATTTTTTTCATGCGAATGATAAATTAAAAAATTTTTGCGAAAATACCACAATTGCTTTATTTTATAACAATGATGAATTAAATATCACATATTTATCAAAATAGCAATTAAAACAAACAATTGATTAATTTTTCGTAAATTTCATTGTACAAAAAGGGTAATTGCTAAACATCTATTTGATTTACTACACAAAAAAAATGCCTCAAAAAGCAAATCACTTTTTGGGGCATTTCAAAAAAAATTGTTTGAATACTTTACTACTATTCTTCTATTTGAGAAACACGAAGCGTATTTACCATTCCTTTATCGGTTACTGGCATTGCTGCAAGGTTGATTAAGAAATCGCCTTTTTCTACATAGCCTTTTTCTAGTGCAATTTGGTTCACGTCTGTAACTGTATCATCAGTACTTACAAACTTATCGTAGTAAAACGATTTTACACCCCAAAGTAAATTCAATTGTGTTAAAATTGCTTTGTTAGACGTAAAAACCAAAATATGTGCTTGCGGACGCCAAGCTGAAATTTGGAACGCCGTATAACCACTATTTGTTAAAGTACAAATTGCTTTTGCTTTGATAACATTAGCCATCGAGGCGGCATGATAACAAATTGTTTTGGTAATAAATCGTTTCGTTCGAATTTGAGGCGTATTTTGAGGCACTTGAATAAGCGGAGAATCTTCTACGGCTTGAATAATTTGTGTCATTTTTTCAATAACCTGAACAGGATAATTTCCTACGGATGTTTCTCCTGAAAGCATAACGGCATCGGCTCCGTCCATAACAGAGTTGGCTACGTCGTTTACTTCTGCACGTGTTGGGGTCAAGCTAGTGATCATAGTTTCCATCATTTGGGTGGCTACAATTACCGGAATTCGTGCTGTTTTGGCTTTGTGAATTAATTTTTTCTGAATCAGTGGCACTTCATGAGCGGGCACTTCTACCCCAAGATCGCCTCTGGCTACCATTAATCCATCACAGAAAGCTACAATTTTATCAATGTTTTCCACCCCTTCTGGTTTTTCAATTTTAGCAATAATTGGAATTTTATGTTCAGAATGCTGTGCAATTAAATCTTGCAATTCTTCTAAATCTTTCGAAGTTCGAACAAACGATAAGGCTATCCAATCTACTTTATTTTCAATAGCAAAAAGTGCGTCTTTAATGTCTTTTTTGGTCAAAGCCGGAAGCGAAACTTTCGTATTAGGAAGGTTCACTCCTTTTTTAGAACGCAACGGTCCTCCTTGAATAACCTTACATAAAACCTCTGTGGTACGGTTGGTTTCAATGGCTTCAAACATTAGTTTTCCATCATCGAGCAAAATCTTTTCTCCTGGATTTACATCATTAGGGAATGCTTTGTAGTTCATGTAAACGCGGCTTGCCGTTCCTGGAATATCTTCGGCAGTTTGAAAGGTAATCAAATCTCCTGGGTTTACCACAACGTCTTCTTTCATTACACCTACTCTAAGCTTGGGGCCTTGTAGGTCGGCCAATATAGCGGTGGTATAACCAAATTCTTCGTTAAGGCCTCTGATTAAATTGATTTTCTCACTTACATCTCCATAATCAGCATGAGAAAAGTTGATTCTAAAAACATTGACACCCGCGTCAATCATGTTTTTAAGCACTTCTCTTGTGCTACATGCAGGACCTAACGTGGCTACAATTTTGGTTTTTTTACTTGTGGGCATATTTTTAAAAAATTAAATTGTTTTTTGATTTTAAGTTTTTCACCTCTACAACGTATGCTGTAGAAATTTTTGGTATAGTATTGATTTGTGTGATTAATTCAGATATTGATGTTGTTATGTTGGTTATTTTTAGAAAAAAAGATACTTTTTTAAGTTCGGGTAGTAGATAGGTTCGGGTTGAAATTTTTTCTTTTTCTTCTGCAAATAGGTTGTACATGGAGACTTGGTCTTCTATAATTTGTTCATCTTTATTTTCAATCAGCACCCACTCCTCTCCGGTTAATTCGTCTTGGTATTCAAATGTAGAAAAAAATGATGTTCCTGTGGTAGAGCTACATTCTACAAGGTGATTATCGTTACTTAATAAAATAGATAACTTTTGATTAAGAAAGTAGGCAAGCCTATAATCTTCTAAAGAGGTGTGAATAGCAAGAAGGCTATAATCAATTTCGTTAAAATCGGTAATGGATAATTTATGAACCGCCATTTATCTCCAAATAAGTTGTAAATATATAATATCTGAGTTATAAAAAAACACTTTGGTGCAGTAACTTAACTTTATTTTATTAACGAAATCGAAATAGAAGCAGACTTTTTATGGGTTCTGCATTTTTTCTTGTAAAGCGAAATAAGTTCTTTGGGCCGCCTTCTCTTCGGCTTTCTTTTTTGATGTAGCACTTGCTTTTGAAATTACTTTGCCGTCAATACTCATTTTTACACCAAATAGTCGTTCGCCTGTAACGGCATTTTCTTCAAAAACATCAAAATGAAACGATTTTTTTTCTTTCTGACACCATTCGATAATGAGACTTTTATAACTGATTACTTTTCCTTCAAGTCTAGCAATGTCTACATAAGGGTTAATTACTTTTTTATGTATAAATTTCTCGCAAACTATGTAGCCTTGATCTAAGTAAATAGCTCCAACGAGGGCTTCAAATATATTTCCGTAAATATTTTCGCCAAAGTGTTGTGATGCCACTTTACTCTCTACAAATTGAATCAGGTTTAAGTCTCTACCAAGTTCATTAAGGTGTTCTCGACTCACAATTTTTGAACGCATTTTGGTTAAATAGCCTTCATCTCCAGCGGGAACTTCTCTAAATAAATGAGCAGCAATAACAGCACTAAGCATTGCATCGCCAAGAAATTCTAGTCGTTCATAGCTTATCGGGTTTCCGCTACTGTCTTTTTTATGAACCGACCGATGTGTAAAAGCCCTTTGGTAATAATCAATATGTATAGGTTTGAAACCAATTATAGCGCTAATAGAATCAAAAAAAATCCCGTCTTGTGGAGCACGGGATTTTGAAAAGAGTTTATTAAAAATCTTCATAAAAGAATTATTCATCTATCTTTTTGAACAATACACAAGCATTGTGACCGCCAAATCCGAATGTGTTACTCATAGCTACGTTTACCGTTCTTTTCTGAGGCTGATTGAGTGTTAAATTCAAGCTCGGGTCGATGTTTTCATCAACCACTGTATGATTTATGGTAGGAGGTACGATGCCGTGTTTCATTGCTAAGATAGATGCTATAGCCTCAATAGCACCAGCAGCACCTAGTAAATGGCCTGTCATTGACTTGGTTGAGTTGATATTGATGTTTTTAGCATGATCTCCAAAAACGGCAGAAATTGCTTTTAATTCGGCAACATCGCCAAGCGGGGTAGAAGTGCCATGTGTGTTGATATGATCTACTTCTTCAGGTTTCATTCCTGCATCTCGCAATGTGTTTTGCATTACGGCTATAACGCCAATTCCTTCCGGATGTGGAGCGGTTAAATGGTAGGCATCAGAAGACATTCCGCCGCCACCAATTTCGCAATAAATTTTTGCGCCACGGGCTTTTGCATGTTCATATTCTTCTAAAACTAAGGCGCCTGCACCTTCGCCTAAAACAAAACCGTCTCGGGTTGCATCAAATGGTCTTGAAGCGGTTTCTGGACTTTCATTTCGAGTAGACAAGGCATGCATAGAATTAAAACCGCCCATTCCAGCAATAGTAACAGCCGCCTCAGAGCCTCCAGAAATAATCACATCGCACATGCCTAATCGAATATAATTAAATGCGTCAATCAAGGCATTTGCCGAAGAAGCACATGCTGAGACTGTTGTATAATTAGGTCCCATGTATCCATTTCGCATCGAGATGTGGGCTGGAGCAATATCGGCAATCATTTTTGGAATAAAAAACGGATTGAATTTTGGCGTACCGTCTCCTTTGGCGTAATACAGTACTTCGTCCTGGAACGTTTCTAAACCACCAATTCCTGCACCCCAAATAACTCCTATTCGATATTTGTCAGCGTTTTCTAGGGTTATACCAGCATCTTTAATGGCTTCGTCGCTTGCAGCAACTGCATATTGAGCAAATTTGTCCAATCTGCGAGCTTCTTTGCGATCCATATAATCTTCAATATTGAAGTTTTTTACTTCGCAAGCAAACTTGGTTTTGTGCTTTTCGGTATCATAATAGGTTATAGGAGCGGCACCGCTTACACCATTAATTAAGGAGTTCCAATATTCTTCAATTGAATTCCCAATTGGAGTAAGAGCACCTAAACCCGTAACTACAACTCGTTTTAATGCCATACGTAAAGTATTTTAGTTTTGTATTAAAACAAATAATACCTCTGTTCTTCTATGGCTATCATAAAAAAAAACATAGGTATTATTAGCTATTTTTAGTTTGTACTAACACTATAGGGTGTTAATAGCCGTTCGATTTACATAAAAATAAAACACGTCTGGATTATTGCTAATTCAGACGTATTGTTATTATTTTTTAGCTTCTTCAATGTAAGAAATAGCTTGACCAACAGTAGCGATATTTTCCGCTTGGTCGTCAGGAATTTGAATATCAAATTCTTTTTCGAACTCCATAATTAGCTCAACAGTGTCTAATGAATCAGCTCCTAAATCATTTGTGAAGCTTGCTTCTAATACAACCTCATTCTCGTCAACACCTAATTTGTCTACGATAATCGCTTTTACTCTTGATGCAATGTCTGACATAATTTCTAATTTTAAAATTTAATTGATGGCAAAAATAAAAAACTTTATCTTAAAACCACCTTTTGTTCATAAATATAAATACTAAAGTATAAAATTTATTTGATAAAGCTGCCTGAAAACGATTTAAAATCAATTATTATTCTTTTTTTTGTGTCATAAAATTAAGTCGATGAAAAATATTGTACTATTTGCCTCGGGTTCGGGCACTAATGCGGAAAATATAATTCGTTACTTCCAGCAGAAAAAAACCGCTGAAGTCGTGGCTGTTTTCTGTAATAATCCGAAAGCCAAAGTGATAGAAAGGGCAAATAATCTTAAGGTAGAAAGTTTTTTGTTTTCAAAAGAAGATCTTTCGAGTGAAATAGTCTTAAGTAAGGTCAATGTATTCAAACCCGATTTAATTGTCTTGGCTGGCTTTTTATTGAAATTTCCTCAAAATATAATTGCAGCTTACCCAAACAAAATTATTAATATTCACCCCGCTCTCTTGCCTAAGTTTGGCGGGAAGGGAATGTATGGCATGAATGTTCACCGAGCTGTTTTGGAAAACAACGAAAGTGAAACAGGAATTACGATTCACTATGTTGACGAACATTATGATGAGGGTGATATTATTTTTCAAAAAAATATTTCAGTTACAGATTGTAGTTCGCCTGAGGAAATTGCTGCAAAAGTCGGAAAATTAGAGCATGAGCATTTTCCACAAATTATTGAAAATCTTTTAAATTAACTCGATGAGAACGTACAGCTACACAATATTATTTGTTTTAATTTCTTTCAGTTCATATTGTCAGGAGAAACTAGAATTAAAAAAGCTGGGTTTTTCTATGAATGTTCCAAAGGATTGGATATCTGTAAATGATGAGACAATTATAGAAAATCTAAATAGATTTGATTTCACCGATGAGCAATTAAATTCGCTACTAAGATTTAATAATTCTGCGATAAATATTTCTTCATATACCAAATATGATCTAAAGAAACATGCAGGGATTATACCTACGATTAAAATTAGAACCTTAACTAATCCAGCTAAAAACAGTTCTGATTTTTTAAAATTTGTAGAAGTTTCTATTGAAAGTAGTAAGAAAGTGTATGAAAATTTTGCAATTGTAGAAAAGCCAAGAGTTATCAATATAACAAATCAGGATGTTGTAATGTTTTCAGTCAAATTTACATTGTCGAATGCAGGAACAGTTTATGAAATTGGGAGTAAAAGCTACTATATTCCGAAAGATGGGTATTACATATCCCTAAATTTCATCGAACAAATTGGCAAAGAAGATAACGAAAAGTTTTTTGAAAAATTAATACAAAGTATCCAACTAACAAAATAGTTTTGAAGCAACACGACGTACACATTTACACCGACGGAGCGGCAAAGGGAAATCCCGGAAACGGCGGTTATGGCGTGGTTATGGAGCTCGTGGGAACGCCGTATAAAAAAGAATTCTACGAAGGTTTTCGCTTGACGACCAATAACCGCATGGAACTTTTGGCAGTAATTGTAGGTTTAGAAAAATTAAAAAACCCAAACATGAGCGTTTTAGTGATTTCTGACTCTAAATATGTAGTGGATTCGGTGGAAAAAAAATGGGTTTTTGGTTGGGAAAAAAAAGGTTTCACAGGAAAAAAAAATCCTGATTTATGGAAAAGATTTCTCACAATTTACCGCAAACATAAAGTAGACTTTAAATGGATCAAAGGCCATAACAACCATCCACAAAATGAACGATGCGATCAACTTGCGGTTTACGCATCAGGGTTGTCCAACCTATCTATTGATGCGTTTTACGAAAAAGAAGAACAAAAATTGCTTTAATTTTAATTGTGTATTTTCAAAGTAAATGATAGTGTATTTTCAAAGTAAATGGTAGTGTAATTTCAAAGTTACTAGTAGTGTAATTTCAAAGTAACTAGTAGTGTAATTTCAAAATTAATAGTATATTTGTAGCTCTAAAACGTTTATTATGAGTTCAAATAGAATGATAATTGCCGAAATGAATTTATACAAAACCAAATACCCAATTTTGGCATTAACAGGGCCAAGACAGTCGGGTAAAACTACATTTTTAAAAAATCAATTTTCAGAATATAGATATGTAACTTTAGAAAATTTGGATTTGAGAAAATTTGCGACGGACGATCCAAATGGGTTTTTAGCACAATATGACAAATATGTCATTTTTGACGAAGCACAGCACGTTCCGCATTTGTTTTCCTATTTGCAAACCAAAGTCGATGAAGACAAAATCATGGGACAATACATTCTGTCGGGTTCGCAAAACTTTCATTTGATGCAAAACATCACCCAAAGTTTAGCTGGGCGAGTGGCTTTGTTTAAACTACTTCCGTTTGATATATCAGAAATGCAAGAGGCAAACTGGTTAGATGATGATTATGCGATTAATCTTCAAAAAGGCTTTTATCCCGCCATTTATGATAGAGATATTCCTGCCAAAGTGTTTTATTCTAATTACATTCAAACGTATGTAGAACGTGATTTATCTGAACTGATTCAAGTAAAAGATTTAAAGCAGTTCCGAAATTTTATTTCATTGTGTGCCGCAAGAACAGGCCAATTATTAAATCTAAATTCGTTGGCCAATGAATGTGGTATTTCGCAACCCACAGCAAAATCATGGATATCCGTTTTAGAAAGCAGTTATATTGTATATCAATTACAGCCCTACTTTTCAAATTTTAATAAGCGGGTAACTAAAAGTTCTAAACTTTATTTTTACGACACGGGTCTTTTGTGCTTTTTACTAAAATTAAACGATGCTCAAAGTGTAAAATTGAGTGCACTAAAAGGAAGTTTGTTTGAAAACTATGTAATAAACGAATATTTAAAAAAAAATTACCACAATAATTTACTTTTAGATTTGTGGTTTTGGCGCGATGCTGTGGGTCATGAAGTAGATTTGATCTGGCAAAATTCAGATCTTCTAAATCTAGTTGAAATCAAAGCATCCGAAACCATTATGCCTGAAATGTTTAAAGGTTTGACTTATTTTGAAAAACTAAAACCAGAAAAAATTCAAAGCAAGACAATCGTTCATACAGGATTGTTTAATCAAAAAAGGTCATTAGGAAAAGTAATGAGTTGGAAGGAAATTGTGTTGTGATTTAACCTTTTTGATGATTTGGAAAGTTAGCCATTTGGTCAATTGCTATTTATCGAGAAGACGAAGATCCGAACTTTTTAATCGGTAAAAATTATTTCAGATAGATAATTATCGTGAATTTGTAAGTATGATAGAGCAAACTTTAACCCCAAATGACACTAATGTGAATCTAGCTTATTTTTAAGATTCCAAAAAATCGTGTTGGAAAAAAATTAAAAGTTTACATTGGTGTTGAAAAGAGGAGCATGAATCTGAGATGAGGCACGAGGAGTTTTTAAAATGGATTGACCAAGCCGAAAAAGCACCAACAATGTCTGTACAAACTTTTGACGGAAAATGAGAAAAGAATAAGCAAGAACTACTGAAGCTTTCACGCTAGTTATTTCTGAAAAGTACTTTGAGGATTTAGAACAAATGGTCAATTACATTTCATTAGTAAAACTTCAACCTTTAAATGCTATAAAAGTGGGTGTTGGAATTCAAAAAACAATGAAGAAAATAGTTTTGAATCCACTAATTTACTCCGAATGCGAAAATAGTCCGACCAAATAAAAAAAAACATAGCGAAGCATTATACAAAACTTGATGCATCATCTTTACAATAGACTCAAATACGGTTACCACATTAGGAGTTTTAAGTGGAAAAAGGAAGCCTTCCAATTTTAGAAAGTTGAAAGAGTAAAATTTGTGCCATATTACTAAAATGAAAGTAAAAAAACCACGCTAAACTTCTCTTTTCAATCCAATACTTTGCCAAAACTTTTAAACCTATAAATTTTTAAACTTTTAAACTAAAGTTTATCTTTGCACCCTAATTCCAAACGCTACAAATGAACAAATTGCTTATTGTCGGGACAGTTGCCTTCGACGCCATCGAAACGCCTTTCGGAAAAACCGATAAAATCTTAGGTGGAGCAGCTACTTACATCGGACTTTCCGCTTCTTTTTTTAATTTAAAATCAGCAATTGTATCGGTAGTTGGAGACGATTTTCCGCAGGAACACTTGGATTTACTAACCGATAGAAAAATTGATATTTCTAGTTTAGAAATCGTACCTGGCGGAAAAACATTCTTTTGGAGCGGAAGGTATCATAACGACTTAAATTCTAGAGACACATTGGCCACAGAACTCAATGTTTTGGCCGATTTTCAACCTAAAGTACCACAAGATTTTAAAAATGCTGATGTAGTAATGCTGGGCAATTTGCACCCACTTGTACAAAGCAGTGTTTTAAATCAAATGGAAACACAACCTAAATTAGTAGTGCTAGACACCATGAACTTCTGGATGGACTGTGCTCTACCCGAACTTTTAGACGTGATTAAAAGAGTAGATGTTATTACAATTAACGATGAAGAAGCACGCCAACTTTCTGGAGAATACTCTCTTGTTAAAGCGGCTGCCAAAATCCACACCATGGGACCAAAATATGTAGTGATTAAAAAAGGAGAACATGGCGCTCTATTATTTCACCACAAAGAAGTTTTCTTCGCACCGGCCTTGCCACTTGAAGAAGTTTTTGATCCAACAGGAGCCGGAGACACCTTTGCTGGAGGTTTTGCTGGATTTATCACCCAAAGCGAAAATATTTCGTTCGATAATATGAAAAATGCCATCATCTACGGTTCAAACCTTGCCTCTTTCTGCGTAGAAAAATTTGGAACAGAAAGAATGGTAAATCTTGACAAAGAAGAAGTTGTGGATAGACTTAAGCAATTTAAAGCTTTAACACAATTTGACATCGCATTACAATAAATTTATGCCTCGAAATTTCGGGGCATTTTTATTAAAAAATAAGTACCAATTCTGTACGGACAACTCGCAATATGTCCCTTAACAACACAACAACACAATGAGCGACTCAATTAAACACGAATGTGGAATTGCCCTTTTACGATTAAAAAAACCACTGGAGTTTTATAAACAAAAGTACGGTTCGGCATTTTACGGCATCCAAAAAATGTATTTATTGATGGAAAAACAGCACAACCGTGGTCAGGATGGGGCCGGTTTTGCTAGTATAAAACTGGATGTAGAACCCGGAGAACGCTACATAAGTCGAGTTAGATCTAATGAACAACACGCTATTCAAGATGTTTTTGGGCAAATTAATTCACGTATTAATAGCGAACTCAAAGCACACCCCGAATGGGCAAATGACGTAGCGGTACAGAAAAAAAATATTCCATACATCGGCGAACTATTTCTAGGACACGTGCGTTACGGTACTTTTGGAAAAAACAGCATCGAAAGCGTACACCCGTTTTTACGTCAAAACAATTGGATGCACAGAAACCTTATCGTAGCCGGAAATTTTAACATGACCAACGTAACCGAACTTTTTAATAGCTTGGTCGAATTAGGGCAACATCCTAAAGAATTGGCCGATACAGTTACCGTTATGGAAAAAATTGGACATTTTCTAGACGATGAAGTAACCGATTTATACTTCCAATGCAAAAACGAAGGCCTTTCTAAAAGAGAAGCCTCGCCAGTTATTGCAGAACGTTTAGACGTAAAAAAAATTCTAAAACGCGCCTCAAAAGGGTGGGACGGAGGGTATGCCATGGCAGGGCTCTTTGGCCACGGAGATGCTTTTGTTTTTAGAGATCCAGCCGGAATCAGACCTGCCTATTTTTATGAAGACGACGAAATTGTAGTTGTTGCCTCCGAGCGTCCAGTGATTCAAACCGTGTTTAATTTAGATTTTGAACAAATCCAAGAACTACAACCCGGAAATGCCTTAATTATCAAAAAAAATGGCACCGTTACCGAAGAGGAAATTAGTACACCAGTAGAAAAAAAGGCCTGCTCGTTTGAACGCATCTATTTTTCGAGAGGTAGCGACGCCGAAATTTATCAAGAGCGAAAAAATTTAGGAAAGTTAATTTTACCAGCCGTACTAGAAGCCATAAACCACGATACGGATAACACGGTTTTTTCCTACATTCCCAATACGGCCGAAACCTCCTTTTACGGCATGGTCGAAGCGGCTCAAGATTTCTTAAACCAAAGAAAAAATAATTTTATCCTCGCTAATAAAGATACTTTAACGAAAGACACGTTACAGGAATTACTTGCCGTGAAAATACGCACCGAAAAAGTAGCCATAAAAGATGCCAAACTCCGCACTTTTATTACCGAAGACAGTAGTCGAGACGACCTAGTAGCCCATGTCTATGATGTTACGTATGGCGTTATAAAACCCGAAGATAATTTGGTAATCATTGACGATAGCATCGTTCGAGGCACTACTTTAAAAATGAGTATCATCAAAATGATGGATCGCCTCAAGCCCAAAAGCATCGTTATTGTTTCGTCGGCACCACAAATTCGTTATCCTGATTGTTACGGCATTGACATGGCCAAACTAGAAGGCTTAGTGGCTTTTAGAGCCGCTCTAGCCTTACTGAAAGAACGGAATATGATGTCTATCGTAGATGAGGTGTACAAAAAATGCAAAAGCCAAGAACATTTAAAAGACCATGAAGTTGTCAATTTTGTAACCGAAATTTACGCTCCATTCCAACCCCAAGAAATTTCTGATAAAATTGCACAAATGTTGAGTTCGCCCGAAATTAACGCCGAAGTAAAAATTATTTTCCAAACAGTTGAAAACTTGCACATTGCTTGTCCTAAAAACTTAGGCGACTGGTATTTTACAGGAAATTATCCTACACCAGGCGGTAATCGAGTGGTAAACCGAGCCTTTATTAATTTCTACGAAGGTAATGACGCAAGAGCTTATTAAAACCAAAAACAGTGTAAAAAACATAAAGGTGAATGAAAATTCGCCTTTTTTTTTGGGTGTTTCCCGCTAGGGCGGACCGGGCTGTACGCTGTATCTTTTGTTCTGTTCCAAAGGGTCGATACTTCACAAAAGGATGCCTCCTGAAACTTCGAGACAATCTGTAACACAATTAGTTGAAAAGCCAATAATTGCAATTTTTTTTACCATTTAATTCTTCTTTAAAAAATGATCATTCAATTCTGTCATTGCGAGGAACGAAGCAATCTCATTTGCTAATTCTTTATCCTAGTTGTAGTTTAAATAATCATGATGTCTTTAATATCTTCAAACAAGTCATTCCAAAGTGGATTCATGTTTTCAACTAATAAAAATTTAGACAATCGCGATCCTCCTTTTAATTGTTTTTCCCTAGCAATAGCATCACCAATCATTTGAAATTGCTCAAAATAAACCAATTTGTCTAGGTTGTATCGAGCAGAAAATGAATTTTGATAGCGCTTTTCCTTATGATCTAAGATCCGCTGAGGCAAATTAGAAGTTACACCAATGTATATCGTGGTATTATTAGAATTTGTAATGATGTAAACAAACCCCGGTTTCATGATTTTCATAATTAAGTATTGAGATTGCTTCGTTCCTCGCAATGACACCAGCATCGTGATAGCAATTCCGATAGCTTTCGGAAGAAACAATGTCATTTGCTAGTTCATTTATTCTAATAGTTTATGGGCAATAAAAACTGCAATTAAAGTGCGTTACCATTGCTACACCAATTCAAAACCGTCATATACTTGCAAAACTTCGACAAAACTTTCAAAAATAACAGCAGGATCTTCGCTCGAAACCATTTTCATTCGGTGTTCTTTAAAGTTTGGAAGTCCTTTGAAGTAATTGGTATAATGACGCCGCGTTTCTAATATTCCAAGTTTTTCGCCCTTCCAATCCATCGCCCATTGAAGGTGATTTTTGGCAGCTTCAACGCGCTGTGCAATACTCGGTTTTGGCAGATGTGTTCCGGTTTCAAAATAATGTTTAATTTCATTAAAAATCCAAGGATAACCAATGGCGGCACGGCCAATCATCATTCCATCTAGTCCGTATTTATTTTTATATTCCAATGCTTTTTCAGCAGAATCAATATCGCCATTGCCAAAGATAGGCATGGTAATACGAGGATTGTTTTTAATACGTTCCACATGACTCCAATCCGAATGGCCTTTATACATCTGAGCTCTTGTTCGGGCATGAACCGTTAAGGCTTGAACACCAATGTCTTGCAATCGTTCAGAAACTTCATCAATATTAATCGAATTCTCGTCCCACCCCAAACGCGTTTTTACCGTAACGGGCAGATTAGTACTTCGGATAACTGCTTGGGTCAATCGAATCATTAAATCCACGTCTTTCAAGACACCGGCACCGGCTCCTTTACAAACTACTTTTTTCACCGGACAACCAAAGTTAATGTCAATCAAATCGGGGTTTACTGCTTCTACAATTTTCGCCGATAGTGCCATTGCTTCTTCATCGCCCCCAAAAATCTGAATTCCCACAGGTCGTTCGTAATCAAAAATGTCAAGTTTCTGCCGACTTTTTATTGCATCACGAATCAATCCTTCTGAAGAAATAAATTCCGAATACATCAAATCAGCCCCATGAAGCTTACATAACCTTCGAAACGGCGGGTCACTAACGTCTTCCATCGGAGCCAATAACAAAGGGAAATCGGGTAATTCTATGTTGCCTATCTTGACCATTTACTGCATTTTGGGTGTAAATTTACGATTTTAAAATGTAAAATTAATTTTTCTTGACTTTTGCAAATTAAAACCCGTAAAAATCTCTATTTACGACCAAGAACCTTTTAAATAGGATGCTTTTCGTTATGCCTACAAAAATCACTACACCATATAAGTTTGTATCTTTGCACTTTTATAATTCCAATGATTATTACCGATACCCATTCTCATATTTACAGCACCGAATTTGCTGCTGATCAAGACGCGATGATGCAACGTGCTTTTGCAGCTGGTGTGCAACGCATTTTTGTTCCCGCCATAGACAGTGCCACGGCTCAAGACATGTATGCCATTGAGGCCAAATATCCTGACAACGTTTTTTTAATGATGGGGTTGCATCCCACACATGTAACCGAAAATTTTGAAGAAGAATTGGCTTTCGTAGCAAAAGAATTAGCGCGAAGGAAATTTTATGCCGTAGGCGAAATTGGCATCGATTTATTTTGGGACAAAACACTTTTAGAGCAACAAAAGCATGCCTTTCGGACACAAATTCAGTGGGCTAAAAAATACTGTTTGCCTATCAACATCCATTGCCGCGATGCTTTTAACGAAGTATTTGCCGTTTTGCAATCAGAACAATCTCCTGATTTACACGGAATTTTTCATTGCTTTACAGGTAATTACGATCAAGCCTTAGAAGCTATTTCATATAATCTAAAACTCGGTATCGGGGGCGTTGCTACGTTTAAAAACGGAAAAATTGATACATTTTTATCTAAAATAGATGTAGAACACATTGTTTTAGAAACCGATGCGCCATATTTAGCCCCGGTACCTTATCGAGGAAAACGAAACGAAAGCAGTTATATCACGCATGTAGTAGAAAAATTAGCCACTTTGTATGACACTACAGCTGAACATATTGCAGCGGTAACGACACAAAACTCCAAAGCCGTTTTTGGGATTTAGTCCACAATTTATTTCAAAATTCAATTTAAAATTGTTCTTTTGTCAGACCAAATTAAAACAAAACAAATGCAAAAATTTGATGCTATTCGTCCCTTTTATGATGCTGAAATCAATGCAGCACTGCTTAAAGTCGTAGATCATCCGATGATGAAAGCCTTGATGAATTTTGCTTTTCCGGGCGTTCCTGACGCACAGTGGAAAGAACAACTGCGTAACACCCATTCTACAAGAGATTTTCAATGCAATTTTATTTATAAAGCACTCACGCAAGTGCTTGACAAAACCTCCGAAGGAATGACAACCTCTGGTTTTGACAGGCTTGAACCCAATACTTCTTACCTTTTTATTTCCAATCATCGCGATATTATCTTAGATACCTCTTTATTAAATGCGTGCCTTTTTGAGAACGGACTTGTGATGACGGCTTCTGCTATTGGAGATAATTTAGTTAAGAAAGCGTTTTTGGACATCCTTGCTAAGCTCAACCGAAATTTTTTGGTAAAACGAGGTTTATCACCACGAGAGATGTTGCAAAGTTCTAAACTATTGTCAGAATATATCAGTCACTTGTTGCAACGCGAAAACCGATCCGTTTGGATTGCACAACGCGAAGGAAGAACCAAAGATGGTAACGACGCCACGCATCAAGGCGTACTAAAAATGCTAGGAATGGGTTCTGACGAAGAAAATTTGATGGATTATTTTAAAAAAATAAAAATAGTTCCTGTATCGATTTCGTATGAGTACGACCCGACCGATGCTCTAAAAATGCCCCAATTAATGGCAGAAGCCAATAAGGAAATTTACATAAAAGAAAAAAATGAAGACTTTATGACGCTCATGAGTGGCATCATGGGTCAGAAAAAACGCATACATATTCATGTTGGGAAAGTGCTTGACGAGGAGCTCGATGTGATAAAGAATCAGTTCGAAAATAGCAATAAACAAATTCAAGCATTGGCACAAACTATAGACGATTCTATTTTGCAATCGTATAAATTATGGCCAACCAACTTTATTGCTTATGATATTGTTAATCAAACGGATATGTTTAAAAGTTATTATTCTGAGAACGAAAAATCACTTTTCGAACGCCGCTTAGAGCTGCGAATAGACGACAACAATCCGATTCTAAAAGCAGGATTTTTAGCGATGTATGCCAATCCGGTAGTCAATAAATTAAAATATGCCAATGCCCTCTAAAGTCAAAATTTTACTGATATACACAGGTGGAACCATCGGAATGATTAAAGATTTTGATACTGGGGCACTCAAAGCCTTTAATTTTAGCAAACTTCTGCAGCGAATTCCTGAAATCAAACAGTTGGATTGTGCTATCGAAACCATTTCGTTTAAAGACCCTATTGATTCATCGAATATCAGCCCTGAAAAATGGGACAAAATGGCAAGTATTATAGAAGAGAACTATGCTAAATTTGATGGTTTTGTAGTGCTTCACGGCTCAGATACGATGTCGTATTCAGCATCGGCTTTGAGTTTTATGCTCGAAAATTTGGCAAAGCCCGTAATTTTCACCGGATCACAACTCCCCATTGGCGATTTACGAACGGATGCCAAAGAAAATTTGATAACGGCGATACAAGTTGCCGCTTTGCAATACAAAGACGCTCCTGCCATACAAGAAGTAGGTTTGTACTTTGAGTACAAGTTGTATCGCGGAAACCGTACGACCAAAATAAACGCCGAACATTTTAATGCATTTGCATCGCCTAATTTTCCGCCTTTGGCAGAATCGGGCGTTCATTTAAAGATAGAGCCTCAACTGTTTTTTAAGAAAAAATCTAAAAAAAGTTTAGTGGTACATAAAGTTTTGGATACCCACGTTTGTATCCTGAAACTGTTTCCTGGATTGAATAAAACTATTATGCAAGCCATTATTCAAGTACCTGATTTAAAAGGAATTGTGCTCGAGACGTATGGCGCTGGAAATGCCCCAACCGATTCGTGGTTTATCGATACGTTGAAAATAGCCATAGAAAAAGGTATTTACATTATCAATGTAACCCAATGTTCAGGAGGTAGTGTCAATATGGGTCAATATGAAACCAGCACCGAGCTAAAGAATATAGGGGTTATCTCTGGGAAAGACATTACTACCGAAGCTGCCATTACAAAACTGATGTATCTCTTGGCACAAAACGTAGCACCAAATAGCTTTAAAACCATTTTTGAAACGTCCTTACGAGGCGAATTAACGTAAAAAAGTAGTAGTTAAATTTCGTGAACTGATTTTTTTTTGTGTTCTTTGCAAAGCAAGTTTAGAGAGGTGTCCGAGTGGTTGAAGGAGCAAGCCTGGAAAGTTTGTATGTGGGTAACTGCATCGAGGGTTCGAATCCCTTCCTCTCTGCAATACAAAAATGCTTCCTGAAAGGGAAGCATTTTTTTTATACACTTGACCGATATCGGAGGTATGGTTCTTGTAATTTAAACTTTCTAAGAAAAATAATAGGCAAAGTGATTTTTTGGATGTTAAAGACAAAGATTAATGCGTTCGCAGTTTTTCGAAGGTAGATGTTAATAGTTTTTTCATCTTATCGGTAGCACCGCTGATTGCTTTTTCGATGGTACTATCGTGATTGGTAACGGCTACAGGATTTTTGCCAGCAAGACGGACTTCGATTAAACAGCGTTTGTCATCGACACCAAATTTCTCGTTATTTTCATCGCCTACATGAATTTCTACTCGCGTAATTTTATCTTCAAATCTTTTGAAACTTTCAGATATCACCCCTCTAAAATGAGTTTGCATCCGTTCGTGGCCTTCGATTGTACTGTCGGTATTAAATTGGATTTGCATATTGAATGTATTTAATGGTTATTGTTTCAAATTTAGTCAAAGCATTCGAAAAAAGCCACAGTATTAGTAAAAGATTATGAGACGAAACTACTGAAAAATCATTTATTTTAAGTGAAGTCTTTTAGAGGTTATTGGCGAAAAACTCAGAATTAAATTCTATTTCAAGCAGCCATACTTTGGGCCAAAATGAGAGGTAACATTCTATTTTTCGCAATGCTGAGTCAATAGTTGTTTTAACGTGGCAGACGTAATTTTTCGAGCAAAAAAACACTTACTTTTAATGATTGTTTCAAAATCAGTTTCATCTAAAAATGCCGGATAACCGCCTTTTCCACTTTGCCAATCGGTGTAGCGCAAATTATCATTTATTATTTTTGAGGAAAAACTAGAGTTTAAAAGTACCGTTTGAAAGTAGATTTCTTCGGCACAAAACGAATGTTCAAATTGTTTAAAAAACGAAGGATTGTCTTTTGTGAAACCGAGTACATAATCAACAGCCTCTCGAGGTAAAGTCCAATAGGTAGAGCCTCCAAACAAGCGTTCTGAAAATAAGATAGGTCTCTTGATATGCAAGATACGTTGTGTTTTTAAAAGTAATTTTATGCACAGATTACCTAGTTTGGTTTTGGCATCAAAAACGTCATAATAATTATATTTTTCTAAGCGGTTTACACCACCGTATTCCCATCCTGGATTGGGTAACGGAAAATAATCCATGTAGCAATTTCTAGTTACAGAATTGCTTTCCACAAAAGATTTAAAATCAGCTAGTGAACGCGTAGGATAATCGGTACCGGTAATTAAATGTAGGTAAGTTATGTCTTTATCTTCCAATGCTTTTTGACACAACAAAAGATAGGATTTAAGGTGATTTATTCCGCCCCAATTGACTTTATAGGTTGTACTGATATAACGAACGAGAGGCAAATTACTTAAATGATTAAGGGTTTTATAACTAACCTTACTTTTTTTGTCGATATGAATATATACCGCAAAACTATCGTCAAACTTGCCAATGAGTTCTTCAAGTGCGGCAAAATCTGTATAGGCGGTAATCAATAAAGCGTGTTTCATCAGCAGTGGTTTTAAAGCAGGACAACTACATCAAAAATACAATAAACCATTTGAAATGCTTACTAGAAAGAAGATTTATCTTGCAAGTTGCACCTGCTTAACGAAGATAATCGTCTATCAGCGGTGGCATTCGTTTGAAGTTCAATATATTTGTAGTTTAGTTTTAACTCTGTTTTTTTAAGATGCGAAATCTTTTTATACTCATTTCATGCCTACTGTTTATGCCGCTTCTGGCACAAGAAGACGAAAGACAGAGCGTAATTGATAGCACTTTTTTCACAAAAGTCGACTCACTGTACCGTGAAGATCAGTTTTACTTTGGGTTTACCTACAATGCTTTGACCAATTTGCCCAATAACATGGCCCAGAATAATTTTTCATCAGGATTGTCGGGTGGATTTTTGCGCGACATGCCCATAAATAAAAACCGAACACTCGCCATAGCCATCGGGGCTGGTGTATCGTATGCCAATTATCAGCAAAACTTAGTTACGAGTGAAACCCCCACGGGTGTACAATTTGAAATTATCAACGAAAACGATCTGACTAAAGGCAAGTTAGAACAACTTTTTATTGAAATGCCGCTTGAGTTGCGATGGCGAACTTCTACTCCGACTTCGTATAAATTTTGGCGTATTTATGGTGGCGTAAAACTACAGTACTTGGTGTTTGATAGAAGTCGGTTTCAAGGAGACGGGTTTGATTATACCGTGACCAACAATGCCAATTTGAACCGTTTTCAGTATGGTCCGTACCTTGCTTTTGGATTTAATACTTGGAATTTTCAGGCGTTTTATGGTGTGAATTCGTTGTTTAAAAATGTTACAATCAATAACGAAGCGATAGAAACGAGGACTTTAAATATCGGACTGATGTTTTATATTTTATAGCCAGTTAATTAATTGTCGCATACGTTGAAAAATTAAAAAAAAACGAATCGCTACTTTTGCGGTTCCATAAATAAATTAAATATCATGAGAAAGTTATTCGCATTATTGTGCTTTGTGCCTTTTTTCAGTTTTGCTCAAAATTGGAAAACCGTAACTCCTTTCAACACTACTAATGTTATTAGAGATATGGAAACTACTCCAAACGGCACCACTTATGTAATTGCAGATCAACCTACACGATTATATAAAACCACAGATGGGGTTACATGGTCTAAGTTTTTAAATTTTTTAATTCCCACTACCGACCTATTTATGTTAGACAACAATATAGGTTATCTTATAAGTAACAATGGTGGTTTAACCAAAACAACCGATGGCTGGGAAACCTTTACAAATGTAAACTATGGTAGTTTGGTTACGCATGATAGAATTTATTTTGTGAACCAAAATGTAGGATTTATTGCAGGATACAGACGTTTTATTCAAAAAACACTTGATGGTGGACAAACATGGACAGGCATTACCATTCCTTCTACCTTAATGCCTTCTGGAGTTGATGTTACGGATATTCATTTCGTCAATGAACAAATAGGTTTTGTAATCACCACCAACGGAAGAGTTTTAAAAACTACCGATCAAGGAGCAACTTGGACAATGACACAACTGCAAGGAAGTTCTTATGAATTAAATGAACTGTTATTTGTTAACGAAAATATTGGTATGGCAGTTGGTTCTTTGGGAGAAGTTTACCGAACAACCAACCAAGGTGCTACATGGACGCTTATTGATACCGATGTTAGCCTAGCTTATGATATTCGAATGCATAATGGTATTTTATACATGGTTGGAAGCAGTAGAGCATTTACAAGGTCAACCGATCTTGGTGCAACTTGGTCGCCTGTGCAAACGATTGCTATTCCGGGTGGAAGTACAGGAATTCTTCGAATGTATGCAGTAACTTTTAGAGGAACCGATATTCTAGTTGCGGGTGAAGAGGGTGCAATTTATAAAGCCAATAATCCGCAAGGTACACAATGGTCACTATTTTATGAACCAATTATGGGATTTGTTTCTGTAAATGATATGCAATTTATGAATGATAATCAAGGTGTTATGGTAGGTTCTGGTAGCACACGAAGTGCTATTTATTATACTGCTAATAAAGGAATTACATGGCAACGTAAAGCAAATGGTCCTAATTCTTTTTACAGGTCTATCAACATGAAAGCCGATGGAAAAGGAATGGTGGTTGGGCCATCAGGATATAGCACCACTACCAATTTTGGTCAAACCTGGACAGACCCTCTTCCCATACAACCCTCCTCAGCAGCGTACACCAAATGTTGGCTAAAAAACAATGGTGATTTTTTTGTAGGCACCAATCCCGGAGCTCCTATTAATGATGGTATGATAAGAAAAAGCGGAACCACTTGGACACAATTTTCCAATATGATACAAATAGGTGAAATTAAATTTGCCAATGAACAAATAGGTTTTGCAGCCGTTGGAAATTCAACTTATCCGGGAAACATGTGGAAAACCACAGATGGTGGTGCAACTTGGACAGAACTAACCTCATTTATTTATGGAAGAGTTGCTGAAATTCAAATTATTAATGCAAATAAACTATATGTTCGAAATGCTGTTCCAGGAAATTGGGTTGTTTCCAACGATGGTGGCCAAACATGGAATAGTGTGGGGAATAACTTCCCTAAACGATTTTATTTTTTTGATGAGCAAAACGCTTATGGCATCAATCCAGATACACAAGATGTTTATAAAACAATAGATGGCGGACAAACTTGGCAAATAATAATAAGCAATGATAATTCACTTTGCGGAACTCAATATTTTGCATGGTTTCAAGACAGAATTGTGCAAGCAGGTGGTGAATTTTTGGTGTGTGTTTTAAATATTGAAGAAACCTTGCAGGTTCCAACGATAAAAAACAATGTTCGCAAAAAAGTAGTTGTATATCCAAATCCAAGCCATGGCATTCTGAATATAAGTGAGTTTGCAAATGAAATAACTCTATTTGATATTTCAGGGAAAACACTTCAATTACTTCAAAACACCAATCAAATTGATATAACAAATTTAAATAAGGGTATTTACTTTTTAAATATAACTCTTGAAAATGGTGTTAAACACACGGAAAAAATTATAAAAAATTAGAAATCAGTCAAAACCTTGGGTTTTAAGGTGGTAAATACGTGATGTACAGCGTGTACAATCCATAACAAAGCGATAAAAAAGTACGTTAGATATTGGCTTGATGTTTTACATTTTATAGCGAAATTGATTTTGCTTTTTTATAAAAAGTTATCTGCGGTACCATGGATTGCGTTAAGGACGGCAGTGGAGCTCTTTTTTGGACTCGTCCTGGAAGGCGAGGCCAAAAAAAGCGGGAACGTACGGCCTGACCCGACCTCCAAGTCTGACTGCTAATGCAAGTTGCCACTGGGAGGGGAACGCCCAAATCATTTTATTTTACAGCCAAATCAGCAGCAAACCCAGTTGAGGCAGACTGCCTATGAGTCCGCCTAAAATTAATTCGGTTGGTGTGTGGGCTTTCATCACCAATCTTGAGGATGCTACAAGCCCGTTACATAAAAAAAGGGGTAGTATAACGGTTAACATTCGAACATTATAGTGCAAACTGATGCCGAGAACAAAAACAGTTAACGCACTGATAGCCAATTGATGTAAGCTCACTTTATACTTGGTAAATAAAAAAGCAAATGCTAAAACTGTGCTGATCAAACTGCCTAAAAAGAAAAAGTATAGCACCGGAAAATAATCGATTGTGATGCTTTTTCGGATGAGAATGAGGAGCAAAAGTGCATGAATGAGTAAAGGCAAACGGCGCTGGTTTTTGTGTGCCAACATGATGGAGTCGACCCGACCTAAGGATAGAAGAATGTAATAGACCGTGAGTGGTATAAAAATGGTAATTATAACAATCTGAATAATAACTAAATAGACCTCTTGATAGGTATAATGGTGTTTTCCAAAAAAGAAAAATAATACTACGGCATACACCGAGATAAACAATGGATGAAATAAATAAGAAAAGAAGGGCAGTAATTTTTTGAGCATTGTTAAACTTACATTTTCTTACGCATTCGTGCCACGGGAATATCGAGTTGTTCGCGGTATTTGGCTATGGTTCGGCGGGCTATTGGGTAGCCTTTTTGCTTTAGAAGTTCGGCCAGCTGATCATCGGGTAGGGGTTTTTTCTTGTCTTCGGCCTCGATTATGTTTTGCAAAATTTTCTTGATTTCTAATGTCGAAACGTCTTCGCCTTGATCGTTTTTCATGGCTTCGGAGAAAAATTCTTTTATCAATTTGGTTCCGTAAGGTGTTTCTACATATTTACTATTAGCTACTCGGGATACAGTAGAAATGTCTAATCCAACCAAATCGGCAATGTCCTTTAAAATCATAGGTCGCAATTTGGTTTCATCACCTTCCAAAAAGTACTCTTCTTGATAGTGCATGATGGCGTTCATAGTAACATACAGTGTTTCTTGGCGCTGTTTGATGGCATCGATGAACCATTTAGCCGAATCGAGTTTTTGCTTGATAAATTGGACAGCATCTTTTTGCGAAGCAGATTTATCGCGCGATTCTTTATAGGTTTGCATCATTTCTTGGTAATCTTTAGAAACGTGCAATGATGGGGCATTACGTCCGTTTAAGCTCAATTCGAGTTCTCCATCGACTATTCTGATGGTGAAATCGGGTACTACATTTTCAGTAATTTTACTGTTTCCAGCAAAAGACCCACCCGGTTTTGGGTTTAGTTTTTCTATTTCATGCACTGCTTTTTTGAGCAATTCGTTTGTGCAATCGTATTTTTGAAGGAGTTTGTCGTAGTGTTTTTTGGTGAAAGCGTCAAACTGATTTTCGATAATATCGGTGGCTAATTCTACTGATGCTGTGGGAGTTTTGTGTTTCAATTGCAAGAGCAAACATTCCTGCAAATCACGAGCTCCCACGCCAGATGGTTCTAGCTGATGCACGACATGCAGGATTCGTTCTACCTCGGCTTCGGTGGTGTAAATGCCTTGTGTAAAAGCCATGTCGTCTACTAGGTCGGGAATACTTCTTCGGATATATCCCATATCGTCAATACTTCCCACTAAAAATTCGGCTATTTGACGCTCGTTATCGTTCAGTATAAAAGTATTTAGCTGGTTAATTAAGTCTTGATGAAAACTCCATGAGGCAGCCAAAGGCGAGTCGCGTTCGTCTTCTTCGCCGTAGTTATTTATTTGTGTTTTATAATCAGGTATTTCGTCGTCCGACAGATATTCGTCGATGTTAATATCTTCTGCTTCAATATGATCTGTTTCGTCTACATCATCATAATCGTTATTTTCAAACTCTAGTTCATCATTTTCATATTCGTTTTCATCGCCTCCTTCTAGAGCGGGATTTTCGTTCATTTCCTCTTTTAGACGCTGCTCAAAAGCTTGTGTGGGCAATTGAATTAACTTCATCAACTGAATTTGTTGTGGAGATAATTTTTGAGATAACTTTAAATTTAAAAACTGTTTAAGCATTAGTGGGAATTATGAGTTATGCATTACGACTTACGACTTACAAATGACAGTTACGAAACATTTTCACAACTTGAAACTTGAAACCTGTCAAAACCTGAAACTTAAAACAAAATTTTTCTAAAACTCAGCATTACCAGGTGTTCTCGGAAACGGAATAACATCTCTAATATTGGTCATACCGGTTACAAAAAGAACTAATCGCTCAAAGCCTAAGCCAAAACCGGAGTGTACCGCACTTCCAAAACGTCTGGTGTCTAAATACCACGATAATTCTTCTTCGTCGATTCCTAAAACCTTCATTTTTTCTAGCAAAACGTCGTAACGTTCCTCTCGCTGACTGCCGCCTACAATTTCACCTATTCCCGGAAATAAAATATCCATCGCGCGAACTGTTTTGCCGTCTTCGTTCAATCGCATGTAAAACGCCTTGATATTGGCGGGATAATCATACAAAATTACCGGACATTTAAAGTGTTTTTCTACCAAGAATCGCTCGTGTTCTGATTGTAAGTCAGCACCCCATTCTTCGATAATATAATTGAATTTCTTCTTCTTATTGGGTGTCGAATTTTTCAAAATATCAATCGCTTCCGTATACGAAACGCGTTTGAAGTTATTCTCCAATACAAAGTGGAGTTTTTCAAGCAGCGCCATTTCGCTTCGTTCAGCTTGTGGTTTTGATTTTTCTTCATCTAGCAAGCGCGTTTCTAAAAACTTTAAGTCCGTAGCACATTGCTCTAAGGTATATTTAATGACGTATCGGATAAAGTCTTCGGCCAAATCCATGTTGTCGTTCAAATCATTAAAGGCTACTTCGGGTTCTATCATCCAAAACTCGGCCAAGTGCCTCGATGTATTTGAATTTTCGGCTCTAAAAGTAGGTCCAAACGTATAAATCTGACCCAAAGCCATGGCATACGTCTCTCCTTCCAACTGACCCGAAACAGTTAAATTAGTTTCTTTTTCGAAAAAATCTTCTTTAAAATTCACCTTTCCATCCGCAGTTCGTGGGGTATTATCAAACGGTAAAGCGGTAACTCGAAACATTTCGCCCGCTCCTTCGGCATCACTTCCGGTAATAATTGGCGTATTGACATACACAAAACCGCGTTCCTGAAAATAACGGTGTACCGCAAAAGACAAAACCGACCGTACTCGCATAATAGCCCCAAAAGCATTGGTTCGAACACGCAAATGAGCATGCTCACGCAAAAACTCTAAACTCGGACGGTTTTTGGCCTGAATCGGAAATTTCTCCGCATCACAATCGCCCAAAATTTCCAAACTCGTAACCTGAATTTCGTATTTCTGACCCGCACCTTGACTTTCAACCAAAGCACCCTTTACTGCAAGAGCAGCACCAGTAGTAATGCGCTTTAACGTTTCTTCAGGCGTATTTTCAAAATCTACCACACACTGTATATTCTCTAGCGTAGAACCATCATTTAACGCAATAAATTGGTTGTTTCTAAATGTTCTAACCCAGCCCTTAGCCTGAACTTCTGCCAGAATACTTGTGCTTTGCAGCAAATCTTTTACCTTTATATGTTTCATTGTTCTGAATGTATAAGTAATTACAAAAAAATTTCGCAAACATCGAAATTTGGCACAAATATAATCGTTTTCTTTGTAAAAGTCGTGTACAATCTCGGGCATCCATTTTGTTTTTTTGGAGCTTTATCCCGCTATTAGCTGCAATCTTTTTTATAAACAGTCTCGGCTTTGGGGCCGAGACTGTTTATAAAAAAAATATTTCCGCTGCATATCAAGGAAAAGCAGCAGTAGGAAAAGTAGATGTTGATGCAACTCAAGAATTTGCTGCAAAATATGGCGTTAGAAATATCCCAACGGTATTAATTTTTCAAAACAGAGAAGTAGTAGGTCGTCAAGTAGGCGTTGCCCCGAAAAAGACTTATTCAGATGCTATTGACGCATTGTGGCAATCTTTAGAATAAAAAAAGCTCAATTTTAGTTGAGCTTTTTTTATCAATAATCTGTAATTTTTAAAAACTAAAGGTGACTGTTTCTCCACTTTTAACCGATTTATTTTTAAAAGTTTTTTTCGCTTTGCCTTTTAATTCAAAGGTTTTTAATGGTAACTCACCTGATAAAACTTTTAAATCTGCTTTGTTTTCAGAGATTTCAACCGTTCCGTAAGCATAGCCGTTGCTCCAAAAATACTTTCCATTGGCATAGTTAAATTTCAAATGTTTTTGTGCTCCGGAATATTCAAATCCACTCAAAGCAATAATAGCGGTCCAGCTTGCCATGGCTCTGGCATAGTGCCTGCCACATTCGGGTTCGTCAAAGGGGTTTCTTTTTTCGCCATCAAATCTATCTCTAATAGATTTAATCACTTTTAGGCCATCTTCGGTTTGGTTTTCAAATAACATTCCAACAGCAGCAGTATATTCAAACCCGGTCATCGATTCTGAAAAATAAGGAAACGGCACTTCTAAACGGCCTTTTGGCCAAGAAGCCATGATCATTCCGGCTTCGTTTTGCATCACAAAGCTTCGCATGTTGTTAAAAACATTTTCAAAAGAATCTAAATAATTATTTTTCATGATGGTTTTTAACGTGGTTTGAATTTTGGTTTTGTCTGCCAAATAACCAAGTCCGAGGGTGTGTGCCATGTATTGACCTGCTAATTGATCTACTAAGCATCCGCTGCCCAACTGATAAGGCGGGATAGCATCGGTTTCTACATTTAGAAACTCAAAAGTTTTTGGTTTCGTAATTTTGTGTTCATAATAGCTTCCGTTAAACAAATTGGCATCAACCCATTTGCTGCCTTTTTCTAAAATTTGTTCGCATTTTTTTGCAAATGCCTCGTCTTTCATTTCTCTTGCCATATTGGCACAAGCTTTTAAAGCTCCAAAATACCAAAACTGCATTTGCGGATTAGGCCCAAAATAATCTACATCCATGGTGTTGTGCTGTTTGCCTTCTTGAACACCATCTGCATTGGCATCCCAACCTTTTTCTATCCAGGCATAACTTAAACTTTGTTTTACTTTTGGCCAGTATTTTTTTAGCCATTCTTTATCGCCAGAAAGCAACCACTCTCTATAAAAACGCATGATTGAACCCATTTGCCCGTCTGCAGCAGCCAAGTGTTCTCTTTCTAAATTGTCTTCTAACGGAATAAACACTCTATTCATCATTTTGCCGTTAGGTTTAGAGGCAAAATCTAATTCGGCTTCACGCATGGTTTTGGCTAAGTTGCCAAACAAAAATCCGGTTGCATTTTCATAATTCCACACATGGGTACAACTACCAAAACACGAACCATTCTCGTCCATAATACCTTCCCAACCCATTAAATGCCCAGACGGAATTCTAAAAACGGTTTGAGAGCGAAGTGTGGACAAATTAAATAATGCAGCTTCTTTAACCTCTGTAGGATAATCTGAAGTTACTAATGCTTTTACAAAATCTAAGCTTTTTTGTGTTAAAATTGGTAGCTTATCTATTTCTTTATCCATCACTTCCCAAGCATCTTTGTATTGATTGGTATAGTAATTTCCTACTACTTTTCCGTTATAAAAAAAGTCTCTTGAACCATTCCAGTCGGTTCTATTCGGAAAATGCCAAGTTAAATGAAAGGAAAACGTTTCTGAAGAATTTGGTGCAATGGTTTTGCTTATTGCCAAAGAGGCCATTGGATTATCGTCTATAAGTTTGCTTTTGTTTTCCAAATTACCATCTGCACTAAAATCGTCCCAAAAGTTTAAGATAGCATTGTCCCAATCATCTTTAATAGAAGACAAACGGTAACTAATATTTCCTTCGTTTATTGTGGTTAAAGCCATGGTTCCCCAAGCCGGATCTTTTGTATCTACTCCTTTACTCCACATATAAATGCCATTGAACTTATTGTTTTGTTTGTATTCGTTGATGTTTTCTTTTACTCCTTTATATAAATAATCTCCTTTCCAATCTCTGGTGAAATTTTTGCCATCCATGCCAATAAAGTTTCTCATGGTGCCGCAAACAGAAACAGTTATAGGTTGATTACTAGTATTTTTTACTTCATAATTTAATATAGCAATAGGAATACTGCTATTGGCTTCATCTCCGGGTATAAATGGATTATAGCCCGTAATTTTTACTTTTATTGGCAATGATTTGTCTGATAAATTTACTCTGCCGAATGGATAAGATGTTTCAAATGAAGCATCAGAAAATCTTGGCATGCCATGATGATTTACGGCTCTTCCTTCATAATGGTCATATTCGCTTGGGTGCAAAGGACCCATTAATGCTTTGGCTATTGGTTTTTTGTTGGGTTCTTTAACGTAAACTGCAAAAAATGGTGCAGAATTTCCGGTGGTAACGGTACTATATCCAATGGCAGGTCGGTTCATAATTTGCCAATCTCTTAACTCACCTCTTCCGCCTAAAGAAACTGTTCCTGTTCCAATACCTCCCAAAGGCAGGGCTATCTTTACTAAATTTTTAGAAGCATAAGATTTTAAAACAGGGAAATCTTGTGCGTAAAAAACTTTAGAGGCAAAAACAATCAAAAAGAAAAGGTAAATTTTTTTCATAATTAAAGTAGGATAATATTAAAATTCAAACTTATAAATTTTTAAGACGGTAATCAAGTTTTGTTTAAACCCTTTTTTATAGTGTAATACTATTTAGAAAAAGAAGCAATCTTTTAAAGCGATTATAGTTCATATAAAATGTGTTCTTCATAATTTTAAAAGACAACAATCTACTTAAAATCGTAATTTTTGTAATTCATTAAGTTGTAGATTAAAAATTTTTATTGGGGCGATTAAATCCCATTTTTGACGTGGCTATGTAAATCTTTTTTATCTTTACGAAATGAATTTAGAATCGCAATTAGAAAAAATTACACGTTTCCAGCACCTAGAACTTCTGGCCAATCAAGTGGTTGAAGGATTTATTTCGGGTATGCACAAGAGTCCGTTTCATGGATTCTCGGCTGAATTTGCCGAACATAAAACCTATAATGCAGGAGAAAGCACCAAACATATCGACTGGAAACTCTACGCCAAAACCGATCGTTTGTACACCAAACGGTTTGAAGAAGAAACCAACTTACGGTGTCATTTAATCATCGATAATTCGTCCTCGATGCAGTATCCTGTTTTAAAATCAGGCGACTTATTTTATAAAAACAAAATCGGATTTTCAGTATTGGCTTCGGCTGTTTTAATGAATTTACTCAAAAAACAACGCGACGCCGTAGGATTGAGTATTTATGCCGACACGTATGAATATTATGCTCCCGAAAAAGGTAGCGACCGCCACCATCGTATGTTACTCAACCACCTCGAAGGCCTCATCGAACCCAAAAAGCAAACAAAGCCTACAGATACCGTAACCTTTTTACATCAAATAGCCGAAAAAATCCACCGGCGTTCGATGATTGTGCTTTTTACCGATTTATTTCAAAACGGACAAGAAGATGCTTTGTTTAATGCACTGCAACATTTAAAACACAATAAGCACAAGGTAATCTTGTTTCATGTAATAGACCAACAAACCGAAGTAAACTTTAATTTTGACAACACTCCCCGAAAGTTTATCGACGTAGAAACAGGCGAAGAAATCAATATTTTTGCCGACAATATAAAGGAATTGTATGAGAAAGAAGTACAAGCCTACTTTAAAAAAATAGAAATGACTTGCATGCAAAATCGAATCCGTTATGTTCCGGTTAATGTAGGCGATAACTTCGATAAAATCCTTACCACATACCTAGTTGAAAAACAATCGTTTGGTTAACCACATCAAAAAATATTTCAACTTTTTTAAAAAAACACTTGTAGAAGTAAAAATACATTGTATATTTGCACTCGCAATTAAGCAGAGGTTTGGTAGTTCAGTTGGTTAGAATACATGCCTGTCACGCATGGGGTCGCGGGTTCGAGTCCCGTCCAGACCGCAAAATTGTTAAAAGCACCTTGGAAACAAGGTGCTTTTTTTGCCCTTAAAAGGCTTTTACGATAGTTGTGTTGTTTGGCCTCGTTCATTAAAAACGAGGCGGGTTTAGTAGTTAGACCAATGAAAAGCTTTCTCGTTTTATTACGGGATGGCTTTTTTGATTTTAAGGAGGTTTTGATAGCATACTTTTTATATCAATCAGAAAATAGTAAGCTCCATTTTAATAATAACTACAAGTGTTGCTAACCACCTTGGGTAAGTTAGATTTCTACCATTGCACTACTTTACGTGTTTCATTAAACTTTTATAGGATATGATTTTTGTTCAGTATCATTTCTTTGCCAAATTAAACGATACAGATAACAAGCAAAGTAATTTTCTGTAGTTCATGTTTATTTAGCAACAGTTTTCAAGCTATAAGATATTGTATAGCAATAGTTTACCTTCTTTACTGACTCTTTACCAACAAACAAATTACTAGGTATAAAATCACTTATTTGGGTTAGCTTAGAGTGAGATGATCTGCTAAGAATGTTAAATTTTATCCAATGTTACCAAATTGTTAAGTGAAAGTTTGTTTAATGTAAATTAAATTTCCTACATTTGATTATTCAAAAGAACAAAACTGTTCAAACAGAGATTTTACAATAACAATTAAAAAAATATAGCGATGAAAAAGTTCATGATAACAGCTGCAATTTTATGCTCAGGTTTAATTTTTGCCAATCATCCACCAAAACACGAAGTAGTAGGTGATTTAGTAAAATCGACTTATTACCATGAGAATGGTACTGTAAGCCAAGAAGGTTTTTATAAAAACGGAAAGGTGCACGGCGAATGGATTTCTTACACTGAAAATGGCCAGCGAACTGCGGTAGCAACTTATAATGAAGGTGCAAAAACAGGAACTTGGTTTTTTTGGAATGATAAATCTTTAACACAAGTAGAATATTCTGAAAGCAGAGTAGCAGCTATTAAAAACTGGAAAGAAGATGCCGTAGTAATCAGAAACTAATTTAGTTTTACATTTTAATTAGAAAAAAGCTGTCTCACAAAGACGGCTTTTTTTATGCCTTTTACAAAGTGCAATTTATAAGCAGTATTACCCTTAGAACAACGTAAAAAAAAAGCACCAACCTTTCGATTGATGCTTTTGAAATCTAATAAATAATTTATTACTTTTTCTTTCCTTTTGCAGGAGCTCCTTTTGCTGCTTTTGCCGCTTCTTGAGCTGCTTTCATTGCTGCACGAGAAATTCTCACTTGAGCTACTACTGTGTTATCTGGATGTAAAAGTTTGTAATTGTCTGATACTAATTTAGTAACATACAATTTATTACCCATTTCCATTCCTGAAATATCAGCTTCAACAAAATCTGGAAGGTTTTTTGGCAATGCTTTTACTTTCAAACGACGCTGGTTTAAACGTAAAACACCACCTAAAAGTACTCCTGGAGAAACACCTACTACTTTTACAGGTACCTCAATTGTTACCTCTTTATCGTCGTGTAACTCATAGAAATCTATGTGTAAAATTTTGTCAGACACAGGGTGTACCTGAATGTCTTGTAAAATAGCATTGTAATTTTTAGTGCCCAACTCAATCGCTACAGTGTGTGCGTTTGGAGTGTAAACCAAATTTTTAAATGCTTTTTCTTCTGCTGAAAAATGCACTGGTTGATTTCCTCCGTATAATACGCAAGGAACCATTCCAGCATTACGTAAGGCTTTAGTAGCAACTTTGCCCACGCTTTCTCTTTCTGATCCTTTAATTGTAATCGACTTCATTTTAAATATATATAATTAATAAAAAAATTCTTCTTCAATGTCAATGACAATATCAATGACAATATCAATGACAATATCAATGACAATATCAATATCAATGACAATATCAATATCAATGACAATATCAATGACAAATTCAATGACAATATCAATATCAATGACAATATCAATGATAAATTCAATTTCAAATTTGAAAAAAATCTAAGTTGGAATAATCCAAATTCCGTTCTCCTAATTCAAAATCGTACATCTCAATTCCTAAAATTTGAGCTTTCAACTACTCACTCCCGTCCTTGGTAGGGGTTGGGTGAGGCTTACATTAAAAACTTCCCACTAATCGAGTTGTTATGTTGTACCATTTGCATTACCTCTGCAAATAGTGGAGCACAACTCACTACCCTAATCTTGTTCGACTGTTGTTTTAACGGGATAGAATCAGTTACAATCAACTCCAACAACTTCGAATTTTCAATTTTTTCGTAAGCACTACCAGATAAAATGGGATGCGTACAAATGGCACGAACGCTCAAAGCGCCTTTTTCCATCATTAAATCTGCGGCTTTCGCCAAAGTGCCTCCCGTATCTATCATGTCGTCTACCAAGACTACATTTCTACCTTTAACCTCGCCAATGAGCTCCATCGTATCAATTACATTAGCCGCTTTACGCTGTTTATAACAAATAACCACATCTGATTCTAAAAACTTAGAATACGCATAAGCTCTCTTCGAGCCTCCCATATCGGGCGATGCAATGGTTAAATTTTCCAGATTCAAACTATTTAAGTACGGCAAGAAAATTGTTGAGGCAAACAAATGATCTACCGGCTTTTCGAAAAATCCTTGAATCTGATCGGCGTGTAAATCCATGGTCATGATTCGTGTGGCTCCAGCAGTTTCTAACAATTTGGCCACTAATTTTGCTCCAATTGGTACTCTCGGTTTGTCTTTTCGGTCTTGACGTGCCCATCCAAAATACGGAATTACAGCGGTTATATGTCTTGCCGAAGCTCTTTTGGCGGCATCAATCATTAATAATAGTTCCATCAAATTATCACTACTTGGAAAAGTAGAACAAACCAAAAAAACTCTTAGCCCACGAATTGATTCTTCAAAAGACGGCTGAAATTCTCCGTCACTGTATTTCGAGAACGTTACTTTACCTAGCGATACGCCGTATTTTTCAGCGATTTGTTCTGCTAAATAAGTGCTTTGCGAACAAGCAAATATCTTAGCATCTGGTTCTTGGTACAGCATTTTAAATTATGGTTTTGATTCTAGGCTTTTAAAATCCTTCGTTATTACGTTGGTTTTGAAATAAATGCCTCGAATGTAGTTAGTTAGTGTTGTGTTGTTTTAACGAGGTGCAAATTTAGGAATTAAAATCAACTTGGAAAGAAAATTTTCTAGTAATTTTTTTAGAAAATGTAATTTAATTATATACATTTGCATCGTGTTAAAGAAATCAAACAATGTTTTGATTTTATTGCGATGAAGCTGTTGCTTCTTAGTCTGCTAAGCCCGGATGGCGGAATTGGTAGACGCGCTGGTCTCAAACACCTGTGGGAAACCGTGCCGGTTCGACTCCGGCTCCGGGTACTGAAAGCCTCTTCGAAAGAAGAGGTTTTTTTATGGATTTTCTTTTCGTTTTTAAAGAAGCATTGAGGAGTCAAACTCCTAAAAGGTTCGACTCCGGCTCCGGGTACTGAAAGCGGCTGCTGAAAGAAGGGGTTTTTTTATGGATTTTCTTTTCGTTTTTACAGAAGCATTGAGGAGTCAAACTCCTAAAAGGTTCGACTCCGGCTTCGGGTACTGAAAGCGGCTGCTGACAGAAGGGGTTTTTTATGTATTTTCTTTTCGCAAAAAAAAAAAGAAAAGAGTATAACCTGTAAAAGATTCGACTAGAGCTACTGCTCGACCATTTTTCGCAAATAAAACATATTTATGTACCTTTAGCCATTATAATTGTCGTATTTCAATTTCTTAAAAAATGAAAAGAGGTCTTCTGGTTGGCTTATTGTTATTAATAAGTTTCGTAGTGCAAGCCCAAGGCGAGGCGACTCATTGGTATTTTGGTCAAAATGCAGGTTTGAAATTCATGCCCGACGGCAGTGTTGTGGCGCTTTCGGATGGTCAATTGGTTACGACCGAGGGCTGTAGTTCGATTTCGGATAGCAGTGGTAATTTACTTTTTTATACCGATGGGAAAACAGTTTGGGACCGTAACCACATCATCATGCCCAATGGTGTAAATTTATTTGGCGATCCGTCTAGTACCCAATCGGGAATTATTGTGCCTAAACCCAACAATCCAAATATCTATTATATTTTTACAGTAGACGAACCGCATCAAGAAAATGCCGCTGTATATCCAAATGGTTTCGTAGGAAGTTACGTGAGTCAACCTACCACTTCTGTACCCACAGACGACGATGGTTTTAACAACGGTTTTAATTTTTCGGTGGTCGATTTATCGGTTATTGGAGCCAACGGTAGTATTGGCGATGTTATCAGTAAAAACAACCCGTTAATTACCTATGATACCAATCCTAATGGCGAAGAAATAAAATTTAAATGTTCTGAGAAAATTACTGCTGTTAAGGATTTTACAACAGGGGATTTTTGGGTAGTGACTCATTTTATCAATAAATTTTATGCTTTTAAAATTGACGCAAATGGCGTAACTACCGCTCCTGTAATTACTAGCATTGGTGCTAATGTAGGTATTTCAGGATACCGCCGAAACTCCATAGGCTACTTAAAAGCATCGCCTGACGGACAAAAACTGGCAATAGCTCATAACCAAATCGGTAATCAGCCGGGTGGCACAGCCGTTGGAACTGGAATTATTGAATTGTTCGATTTTAATACCGCCACAGGTATCATTTCAAACGCAAGAACAGTTATTGGCGGCGTACAACCTTATGGAGTTGAATTTTCGGCTTCGTCCGAAAAATTATATGCAAGCTATAATATCGTTAATAATCAGAATATTGAGTTGGCTCAGTTTGACTTACTCAGCAGTAATATTACGGCTTCAAAGACAATTATATACAATTCAACACCTCAAATTTACGGTTTACAACTTGCTTTGAACAACAAGATTTATGTCAGCACGACTACTTCGGTTTTGGGAGTAATCAACGCGCCCGACGAAAACGGTTTGTTGTGTAATTATGTTCACGCAGGTTTACAGTTAGCATCTGGTACTGTTTCGCGATTGGGATTGCCGCCTTTTATTACCTCTTTCTTTTTTGTCCCTGCAATTCAATTAGAAAACGCTTGTGTGGGCCAAAATACTGTTTTTGAATTCAACACCAGTCAAATCATCACGAGTGTTGTATGGGACTTTGGCGACGGGACAACTTCTACCGAATTGAGTCCAAGTCATGTATATGCTGCTGCAGGAGAATATACGGTTTCGGTAACAGTAACCAGTACTAATGGCACGGGTGTAAATAGTAGGAAAATTACCATTTATGACCATCCTGTATTGAATACACAAAATATAAATCTCAAACAATGCGACGATAATAATGATGGTTTCAGCACATTCAACTTGAATGAAGCTAATGTATTGTTGGTGAACAACCCCAGCGAATATACCATAACCTACCATCCGACACTTCAAGACGCAAAAGATAATACCGAAGTTATTTCTAATACCACAAGTTATGGAAATCAAACGGTAAGCGGTCAAACTATTTTTGCTAGAGTGGAAAACAGCAACGGTTGTTACAGCACGGCACAAATCAACTTGCAGGTTTCTACTACGCAAATTCCTGTTGCGTTTCAAAAAGTTTTTAGTGAATGTGATGATACTTTGTCTGGAAGCAATACCGATGGAATTGCTACATTCAACTTTAGCAGTGTAACAGCCGAAATTTTAGATTTGTATCCAAATAATCAATTGGTTACAATACAATACTATCGCAATCTAGCCGATGCATTGGCAGAACAAAATGCCATTTCCAACATTTCGAATTATACCAATACAGATGCTCCAGGAACTCAAAACATTTATGTTCGAGTGGACAGTCAAGTCAATAACGAATGCTTGGCATTGGGTCACCACATTACCTTAACCGTAGAACCACTACCGATAATTCCTCCACTGCTAATTGAAGAATGTGATGACAATCAAGATGGGATTTTTGCCTTTGATACTACCAATTTAGAAACCAATCTACTGAATGGATTGACGGGCGTCTCGGTTTTTTATACCGACGAAAATGGTGTTGCCTTACCGAATCCTTTTCCTAATCCGTTTACTACAGCTACACGAACAATCAACGTACGGCTTCAAAATAATTTTGGAAAGCAATGCGAATATTCTACAACTATCACGTTTACAGTGGCTGATTTACCCGAGGCGTTTCCGATTCCTGTTAATTTAACTTCACTTTGTGATGACGAAATCGACTCGCAACTGCAAGATGGTAGCGTTCCTTTTGACACCAGTGAATTTGACACCCTAATTTTAGGAAATCAAACAGGCGTTGAAGTGCGTTATTTTGACCAAAATAATGTGCCTTTGATCCCACTTCCTAATCCGTTTGTAAGTGGCACTCAAACCCTCCGTGCGGAAGTAGTAAGTACAGTAAATCAAAATTGTGCGGTAAGTATTGACATTCCGTTAATAGTACTTGAAAATCCAACTATCCGGTTAACAGATAGTGCTTTAATATGCACCGACGATTTGCGGTTTTCTATCGAAATCGACGCTGGTTTGATAGACCCTTCTTTGCAAAATCAATATACCTATTCTTGGTTTTTTAACAATACCGTTCTTCCCGACGAAACCAATTATACCCTTCGTATCGAAGATGAAGGAATCTATACCGTCCTTGTTGAAAATCAATTGGGTTGTACTTCTTCTCGATCCATTGAAGTTATTGCTTCCAACTCGGCAATAATCGAAAATATTGTTGTAACCGATTTGTCCGATAACAATTCAATTACAGTAAAAGTATCAGGTTTGGGTAAATATGTCTATAATTTGAACGGAGGCGCTTTTCAAGAATCGGAAGTATTCTCGGGACTTCCTCCTGGCATTTATATCGTTGGTATTGCTGATGAGAATGGTTGCAACACTGTTTTTGAAACCGTTTATATACTGGGAGCTCCTAAATATTTCACCCCAAATGGCGACACTTACAATGATTCTTGGAACATTCAATTCTTGGATCCGACTTTAAATCTAAAAATCACGATTTTTGATCGGTTTGGAAAATTACTTAAACTTTTCAATCCCAAAGAAACCAGCTGGGACGGAACGTACAACGGCAATCCACTTCCGTCAACTGATTATTGGTACGTAATTGAGTTTGAAAACGGAAGATTTGAAAGAGGGCATTTTAGTTTAGTTCGGTAAATTAAGTACAGGGAGATGCACGAGTAAGCGCTCGCGTTTATCTGGGGGACACAAAAAATATTTAAAATAGAAAATCCACTCAGTCATCTGCTTTCGCTGTAAATTTATGTTTAGGAGCATTTTCATGAAACTCAAGTCGTGTTTCAAAATCGGCGGTATGCCCAATGTTATAGCGATTTAATTTTTCAGAATATAAAATAGAGACGCACTCCATAAACAATCACAAACTCGTATAAACAAAAAATCCTGACCATTTCTGATCAGGATTTTGCTCCCCCTCTTGGGCTCGAACCAAGGACCCTCTGATTAACAGTCAGATGCTCTAACCAGCTGAGCTAAGGAGGAAGGCGTATTGCCTTTTAAAGCGGTGCAAATATAGGGCAAATTTTGATTCCTGCAAATGTTTTTGGAAAAAAAATATAACTTTATTTAGAAAAACTTATCTGCTACTAATTGATAAATATCTTTTCCAAAAGTTAAAGCCATTAATGTCAATAAGATAATCATACCAACTGTTTGTACGTGACCTGCTGCCTTATCGCTTAATGTTCTTCCTGTAATCATTTCTGCAATTGTGAATAATGCGTGTCCGCCATCTAAGCCAGGAATTGGAAGTAAATTCATAAAAGCTAAACCTATTGAAAATAATGCAGTAAAATTCCATATAAACTCCCAATTCCATTCGTTTGGTAATGCACGAGCAATTCCTACCGGACTTTTTACATGCTTGTAAGCCTCAGTTTTAGGTCTTAAAATTAATTTAAATTGTTTTACATTATAGACTAATAATGACCAAGATTCTTTTACAGCAGCAATTACAGCCTCACCCACCTTAAGTTGATTATTTATAAGATAATCGTCTTTCAAGGCTTTGGTTTTTTGTTTGAATCCCAATGTGCCTTCTTTTGTTACTAAAGCTCTTAATTGTATCGTTTCTTGACCTCTTTTAACATCAAGAGTAATCGAGTCGTTTTTAAACTTAGACAATTTTTGCGCAAATTGGTCAAAATAAGTTACTTTTTCTCCATTTATCCTGATGATGTTATCTCCAATTTTTAGAGTAGCCTTCATCGCATTTGAGTTGTCAAATACAGAATCGATTTCTACATTAGCCCATCTTGGACCCATAAATTGTTTTCCTTCTTTTCCAATAATTTCAGCTTTCATTTCATCTGTTAGAACTATATTGACTTTTTTATTGCCACGTTCAACTTCAATGTTATCGCCAAGCAAAACATCCAACGTCATTCGGTTGAAATTAGGTTGATATGTACCATCAACAGCCGTAATTTTATCGCCATTTACGAATCCTGCTTTTTGACCTACTTCTCCAAAAGCAAGACCGTTTTCTTGAATTCGCTCCGTAGACACATATTTTTGACCATAAGTACTATAAACCACTGTAAATATAAACCAAGCCAAGATGATATTTACAATAATTCCTCCCAACATAATAATCAATCTTTGCCAAGCTGGTTTTGAACGAAATTCCCACGGTTGAGGTGGACTTTTCATTTGTTCTGAATCCATACTTTCATCAATCATTCCAGAAAGTTTTACATATCCTCCAATTGGTAACCACCCAATTCCCCATTCTGTTTCTCCGATTTTCTTTTTTAAGAGCGAAAAACCAGCATCCATGAAAAGATAAAATTTTTCGACTCTAACTTTAAATATTTTAGCGGCAACGTAATGACCTAGTTCATGTAAGATAACCAGTACGGAAAGTATAAAAAGGATTTGACCTAATTGTATCATCGGTTTATTTTTAATAACGCACAAAAGTAAGGTTTTAAAGTTTATTTACATACTATTACTTTCAGGGCGTCTTTTAAATGTTTGTTAATAATTTTAAGGTTTAATAAATGTAAATGTGTTAACACCTGACTTTGTAAAAACCTTTAAAAAATATATACCACTGGCAAATCCGCTCACGTCCCATCTAGTTTGATTGGAAATAGAAAGTGTTTGGCCTAGGGTGTTGTAAAATACCGTTCGGGTAACTTCAACATCGGTTGGCACATGAAGGTTTAAAATATTCGAAGCAGGGTTGGGATATAATTTCATGATGGTCTCTGGGTTGACTTGAGCATTATCTAAACTCACAAAATTATTTTTAGTAATTAGATCTTTTTCTGCGTCAAAAAGCATTGATGTAACCGTAAAAGGCACATTTTCTATAAAAACTTGATTATTGGTGGTATGATTTAAAATTAAATCCAACTGTTGATTGTTCGAACCCACTAATTTAATAGGAACAGGCATTTCAAAAAACGAGACCGAGGGATGTGATTGGGTTTGACTCACCGTAATTTTTACTTGATTATTGGCTAAATTTTCTACTTGAAACTGATAGCTAGGATAACCTTGTCCGTATACCCAATCGTTAAAAAACTCACTTAAGGACTGACCAGAAACGGCTTCTAAATGCAATCGTAGATCCGAAGTGGAGGCATAGCCAAAAGCCAAATCTGAATCGGCTAAATAATTTTTTAATCCTTGCAGAAAAACAGGAGTTCCGAGCTTAAACCGAAGCATGTGAAGTACCATCGCTCCTTTATTATAACTCAATCGACCGCTAAAAATACGGTTGACATTATTGATTTCTGATTCAGGAACATAAAGAGAACCACTGCTTACGGAGGTAATATTAATGGTTCGTCCGCTTTTCCAGTTCCGAAACGCCACAGTACCATCTTGGTTTTCGACAACTAATCCTGATAAATAGGTAGCAAAACCTTCGTTGAGCCAAATATCGTTCCAAGAGCCACAAGTTACTTTATTGCCAAACCATTGATGGGCCAGTTCGTGTGCAATTAACTCTCTGCCAAAACTTCCCATGAAAGAAACTGTGGTATGCTCCATTCCGCCACCCCAGCTAAACTGTGCATGACCGTATTTTTCAGAGGCATAAGGATAGGGTTCGAATAGGGTTTCAAATAAATTCATAATAGGTAAAGTGACTGCTAAACTGGTAGATGCTGAAGCAAAATTTTCAGGATACAAATAATTAACAATCGGGAATGTGTTGGGTGCGGTACCTCCGGTTTGGGTAAAAGTTTGATAATTGGTTACAGCGATAGCTATCAAATAGGCCGGAATCGGAAAGTCATGCGAAAAATGAGTGGTCTTCGTGCCGTTTGAATTCGTTGTTTGCGAAATTTCCACCCCGTTTGCCACACTCATGTACTGACTTGGTGCGGTAATATACACATCAATAGTTTCGATTTTATCGTTTAAATCTTGTTTGCACGGCCACCAATCTCGTGCCCCATAGGGCTGGCTCAATGTCCATAAAATGGGTACACCCGCATGAGCAGAAACGGTAAAAGATTCCTCGGCAGTAGAAGGTGCACCCGAGTAAGTAATTTCTACCGTAGCCGAATTTCCTTGAGTTAAGGTATTAAGTAAGGTAATTTGAAGTTCTTCTGCGGATTGCGAAAATGCTACAGAAATATTATTTTGTTTTACAGAGCTCACGGTAAGATTGTTAGTCAAATCAAAAATAACGCTCGACATAGCTGATAACGCCTTGAAAGTAGTGGTTACTTTTCCGTTGATAAAATACACCGATGGATTAACGGTAAATTCTAGTTTATGATAAGTAACATCATAATTTAATGTATTCGGATTGGCCGAAAAATTCATTGTTGCAGAGGCTGCTTTCATTTCTGCTTCGGCAATGCTATAAATCGTATCATTTGAAGTTTGACTAAACATTTGGTTTACAAAAACCAATAACAAAAGCGTAATTATCTTATTCATATTCGTAGCATTCATCCATTTTTACTTAAACTCCTTTTTGGCCTCAGCACATTTGAGGTCTGTTTTTTTTTGAATCCACGTCAAATGTAACAATTATCACTATAAATTTCAACGTCTTACCTATATTTTCCGAATATCCAATTAGCTAAATTATCCAATTACCAAATTATCTAATTATCTTTGCCTCTGTATAAAAAATCAAGACATGTTACAGATAGCATTTATCAGAGAAAATAAGGAAAAAGTAATTCAGGCCTTGGCCAAACGAAATATGGATGCCACCGCTACCGTTGAAGAAGTAATTTCTTTAGACGAAAACCGTCGCGCTACGCAAGTGGAATTAGACAATACCTTGGCCGAATCTAATAAATTATCTAAAGATATCGGAGCCTTGATGAAGTCGGGCGAAAAAGCCAAAGCAGAAATTTTAAAAGCTAAAACGGTAGTTTTAAAAGAAAAAAGCAAGGAATTAAGTGAAAAAGCGGATACGCTTGCCGAAGAATTAGTACAAAAATTATACACCTTGCCTAATCTTCCGTGTGATTTGGTACCCGAAGGAAAAACGGCCGATGACAACGAAATTGCGTTTCAAGAAGGCGAAATTCCCACCCTACATGAAAATGCACAACCGCATTGGGAATTGGTAAAAAAATACGACATTATTGATTTTGAGTTAGGAAATAAAATCACAGGTGCGGGTTTTCCGGTCTACAAAGGAAAAGGAGCCAAACTACAACGTGCCTTAATCAATTATTTTCTAGACAAAAACACCGCAGCAGGTTATCAAGAAGTGCAAGTGCCGCATTTGGTAAACGAAGCTTCTGGCTACGGAACCGGTCAGTTGCCAGACAAAGAAGGCCAGATGTACCATTCTACCTTAGACGATTTATATTTGATTCCAACGGCTGAAGTTCCAGTAACGAATTTATACCGCGACGTCATTTTAAGTGAAAAAGAATTACCGATTCTCAATACGGCTTACACCCCTTGTTTCCGAAGAGAAGCCGGATCTTATGGAGCCCACGTTCGTGGTTTGAACCGTTTGCACCAATTTGATAAAGTAGAAATTGTTCGAATCGAACATCCTGATCGTTCCTACACCGCCTTAGATGGAATGGTTGAACACGTAAAAAATATTTTACAAGAACTAAAACTGCCGTACCGCATTTTGCGTCTTTGTGGTGGCGATATGGGTTTTACTTCCGCATTAACCTATGATTTTGAAGTGTTCTCAACCGCACAAGACCGTTGGTTAGAAATCAGTTCGGTTTCTAATTTTGAAACCTTCCAAGCCAATCGATTAAAATTACGGTACCGCGACGAAAATGGTAAAACACAATTGGCACACACCTTGAACGGAAGTTCATTAGCTTTGCCACGTGTTTTGGCTGGAATTATCGAAAATTATCAAACTCCTGAAGGAATTGTTATTCCAGAAGTATTAAGAAAGTACACAGGCTTTGATATAATTGATTAATTGATAAAAAAATTCAAAGGCTGTCTTTCTCAAGAAAGAAGCTTTTAAAGTTAAACATTGCGGTTACTTTTAAAATTTACAAAAAAGTACAACTTTACCTTGGTAAATGTTTTTTTATTTTTTCAAACTATGAAAAAAATGCTCGCCACTTTATTCTTGTTACTTTCGTTTTCGGTTTTTGCCCAAAACGAACAGTTGGCTGCGAATTATTTTGAACGAGGCGATTTCGAAAAAGCATTGGTATCGTACGAAGAATTGCTTGGCAAACAACCTGGAAATTCGATTTATTTTCAGAGAACCGTAGAGTGTTACCAACAATTATCGCAGTTTGAAAAAGCCCAACAACTTATTTTACAGCGTATTGAAAAATACAAACAGCCCAATTTGTACATCGAATTAGGGTATAATTTTCAACTTCAAAAAGATGAGAAATCAGCCGTTAAAAATTATGAAAAGGCCGTGGAAGGAATCAACCAAAATCCAGCTAATGTTTATTCTATAGCCACTTCTTTCGAAAAAAAAACACTCATAGAGTATGCCTTAAAATCGTATGAATTGGCTTTAAAATTGGAACCAAAATTCAATTTTAATCAGCAAATGGCAGTCTTGTATGGTCAACAAGGCAGGGTAGATTTGATGATCGAAAAATTTATCGAAGAAGGCGAGAAAAATCCGCAAGCAACGCCTTTTATTCAAAATTATTTATCGCGATTCATGACCGAAGAAGGCGAAGAATCATTTAGCGAAAGCCTCCGAAAAGCGCTGATTTTAAAAACACAAAAAAGTCAAGATATCTATTGGAATCAATTTTTGAGTTGGTTTTATGTACAACAAAAAGAGTATGGAAAAGCGTTTATCCAAGAAAAAGCCATTTATAAACGAAATCCAGAGTCGTTTTCAAGCATTGTGAATCTCGCTCAAATGGCCATAGAAGAAGACCAAGAAGAAGATGCTGTGGCGATTATTAATTTTGTAATTGAAAACACGGATAACTTAGATTTACAAATTTTTTCGCATACGTTCTTGCTAAACAATCGCATCAAGAAATCAACTCCGAAAGACTATCCCATCATAACCGCTGATGTAGAATTATTGTTGAAAAAATTTGGCGTAAGCCCGTTTACTATTTCATTGCAAAAACTGCAAGCGTCGTTTTTGGCTTTTCAGTTAAATAATCCTGAGGCCGGAAAAGTAGTGTTAAAAAACGCATTAAAATTTGAAGTTGATGATTTTCAAAAAGCCGATTTAAAAATGCAACTAGCGGATATTTTGCTTTTGCAAGAACAATTTAACCGAGCTTTGATTTATTATTCGCAAATTGAAAATGATTTAAAAAATGACGAAATTGGCCATGAAGCAAGTTTAAAAGTAGCCAAAACCAGTTATTTTCAAGGCGATTTTTCATGGGCTCAGAGTCAGTTTAAAGTGCTAAAATCGGCGTCAACTCAATTGATTGCCAATGATGCACTAGAATATTTCTTGTTGATTAGTGATAATACTACCGAAGATTCTACACAAGTAGCCTTGAAGAAGTTTGCCAAAGCTGATTATTTAAATTATCAAAATAAAAACCCCTTGGCGCTAGCAGCATTTTCTAAGATTTTATCCGAGCACAAAGGTGAAGCTATAGAGGCCATCACGCTTTTACGACTCGGAAAAATCAACGAAAAGGAAGGGAAATTTGCTGAGGCATTACCGTTTTACAAAGAAATAATCGAAAAACATGCCGACGGAATTTACATTGACGAAGCCTTGTTTTTTTCTGCCGAAATTTACAGCCAAAAAATGCAGCAGCCTGAACTTGCCAAGCCTTTGTATGAAAAAATGATTTTTAACCATCAAGACAGTATTTATTTTATTGAAGCAAGACGGAAATTCCGCGAAATTCGAGGTGATACTAATTTGTAAATTCTAATATTTAAATTCAAAATCCGAATAAACTAGTTTTAAATTTCAAACTCCTTTTAGAAAGCCTCTCCTTTGGAGGGTTGGGGAGACCTCTAAATACAATGATAATATATAATGTTACCATCAATATTCACGAAACAGTACACAATCAGTGGCTTAAGTGGATGCAAGAAAAACACATAAACGACGTTTTAGCAACAGGAAAGTTTTCGTCGGCTCGAATGGTGAAAGTTTTAGTGGAAGAAGAAATGGGTGGCACGACCTATTCTGTTCAATATACAACGGATTCTAAGGAAACCTTAAACCGCTATTATCAAGAAGATGCCCCAAAATTAAGAGCTGAAGGTCAAGCCTTGTTTGGCGACAAAATGTTGGCTTTCAGAACCGAATTGGAATTGATTTCGGAGCATTAATTGATTTTTCGTTACAGATTAAAAAGATGCACACAGATTACTAATCCCTTTAATCTTTATAATTTGTGGCTAATAAAAATATCATGGAAAAAGTAAAAGCAAAAAAACACCTCGGACAACACTTTCTCAAAGATGAGGCGGTGGCCAAAAATATTGCCGATACTTTACAGCTCAAGGGCTACGACACTGTTTTAGAAATTGGTCCCGGAATGGGTGTTTTGACCAAGTATTTGTTAGAAAAACCCGTTACGACTTATGTTGTAGAAATAGATAATGAGTCAGTGAAATACCTCGAAGTACATTATCCTAAATTACACGGGAAAATTATCGGAAAAGATTTTTTAAAATACGATATTAACGAGGTGTTTGGCGAAAAGCAATTTGCAATAATTGGTAATTTTCCGTACAATATTTCTACGCAAATTGTGTTTAAAGCCCTAGAATTACGAAACCAAATTCCAGAATTTTCAGGAATGTTTCAAAAAGAGGTAGCAGAGCGAATTTGTGAGAAAAAAGGGTCTAAAACCTACGGAATCCTATCGGTTTTAGTGCAAGCTTTTTATGAAGCCGAATATCTTTTTACAGTAGACGAACATGTTTTTAATCCGCCGCCTAAGGTTAAGTCGGGCGTTTTGAGATTAACGCGAAAAGAAAATTTTAACCTACCGTGCAACGAAAAATTGTTTTTTAGAGTAGTAAAAACAGGATTTCAACAACGAAGAAAAACTTTAAGAAATAGTTTGAAAACCATGAATTTATCCGAACATTTCCGTGAAGATAAAATTTTGGACTTACGTCCGGAACAATTGAGTGTAGCAGATTTTATCAACATTACCCAAAAGATAGAGGCCGATGCAGTTTAAAGTTAGTAAAGAATTTATAGAGCAAGTAAGTGTTTTAATCGAAAGTAAAAACGACCATGAATTGGAGTTGTTACTCAACGATTTACACCATGCTGATATTGCCGAAATTCTCGACGAACTCGATTTTGATGACGCCACCCATATTTTTAAAATCCTCGATAGCGAAAAAACCGCCGAAATTCTCCTCGAATTAGACGATGACCTTCGAGAAAATATATTGAGTCGACTTTCTTCTAAAGAAATTGCCGAAGAGCTCGACGAACTTGAAACCAACGATGCGGCAGATATTATTGCCGAACTTTCGCAGCAAAAAAAAGAGGAGGTAATCAGCGAACTTCAAGACGTAGAACACGCCAAAGATATCGTTGAATTATTGCGTTATGCCGAAGATACTGCCGGTGGAATTATGCACAAAGAACTCGTGAAAGTCAATGAAAACTGGAATGTACTTACTTGTGTGAAACAAATGCGTATCCAAGCCGAAAATATTTCTAGGGTACATTCTATTTACGTAGTAGACGACGAACAACGTTTAAAAGGGCGACTTTCGCTGAAAGATTTACTCACAACGTCGACCAAAACACCTATTAAAGATATTTATATTTCAAAACTTAATTTCGCAAAAGTAGATGACGAAGATGTTGAGGTAGCGCGAATTATGCAAAAGTATGACCTTGAAGCCATTCCGGTGGTAGACGAACTCGGACGCTTGGTAGGTCGAATTACCATTGACGATATTGTAGACGTAATTAAGGACGAAGCCGATAAAGATTATCAGTTGGCGGCGGGTATCTCTCAGGATGTCGAGGCGGATGATGGCGTTATCGAACTTACAAAAGCAAGACTGCCTTGGCTGGTTTTGGCTCTTTTAGGGGGTTTTATAAGCGTTACGCTTCTCGAAGGATTCCAGGCTGCTATGTCGGTTTATAAAGAATTATTCTTTTTTACGCCTCTTATTGCCGCAATGGCAGGTAACGTGGGTGTTCAATCTTCGGCTATTATTGTGCAAGGTTTGGCCAATAATACCATCACGGGCTCTTTATGGAACCGCCTTTTAAAAGAAGTAAGCCTTAGTTTACTCAACGGTTTTATTCTTGGAACAATACTTTTACTCGGAAGCCATCTGCTTCTCGGCGTGAGCTATGAAATTGGTATTACAGTTACCATTTCGCTCATGTCGGTTATCATTATTGCTTCTCTTATCGGTACATTTATACCGTTGCTTTTAGATAAAATGGGCATCGACCCGGCACTTGCCACAGGTCCATTCATTACCACAAGCAATGATATTTGTGGAATTTTGATTTATTTTTCGATAGCAAAAATGGTTTTGGGTTTTTAAAAAATCATTCTAAAAACTTACGGTTTGTGGTTGCTTGAACTGTTGTGAGAGATGCATTTTATGGAATTACAATTCCAAAATGTTTGATACACTTACCTTGTGCACTTTAGTTTGAAATTTCTTATCAAATCACACAAAAAAAAACCTTTACATCGTAAAGGTTTATTGGTGTAGGCTATATATTGCAGTGAAAAGGTATTAAGCTTTTCCTGAAAATTCTTAGAATTATTTCGGTAATGGTGCTCCAACAGCAATTTCGCATCGGTGTCCGGGTTGTCCGTGTGGCGGATTCATTCCTGGAGGCGTAGCTACAGTGCCAGACGACATGTCTACAGGGGTAATCGTTCCTTGTCCTTGAGGTGTTGGCTGTTGCACAGTTTGTGGCGTAGGTTGCACAGTTGGGGCAGGAGGAGTTGCTTTTGGCGAATTTAAAGGAGCTCCAACGGCAATATCGCATCGGTGGCCGGGCTGACCATGAGGCGGATTCATTCCTGGGGCAGTGGTAGTGGTGGGTTGTGCTTGCGGTGCGGGTGTTGCAGGCATATTTTGATTTTGAACTTCAAATTGTTTTTCAATTGCGGCAGGATTTTCGGGAGCTGGTGCAGCCGTTACGGGTGCAGTTTCGCTATCGGCTTGAGGCTCCAATTCTTTTTTGCATGACGTAAAAAGTATTGAAGCTAAAATAGCGGTACTCATTATTGATTTAAGATTCATAATAGTTTTTTTAAATTTTGCTTGCCTCAAATATACTAGTAAAAAAGTGTTGTGTAAAAATTTTAACAAGAAATCATTTAAAATGCTTTGAAATAGACTTTCGATTTTTACAAAATCGTTTTAAGCAGCAAGTGGATAACGGTTTTGTTTAAAAATGAGTGTTAAACAAATTATTTGTCGGCAAGACTTTTTACGGACTTTTGAAATTAAAAAAGATATTTTTTAAAAAAGAAAATTGATTATAGGTGGGAAGTATTCCAAATAAAAAAACCGTAAACACTTTATAATTAAGCATTTGCGGTTTTATTTTGTGGTCCCACTTGGAATCGAACCAAGCACCTACTGATTATGAGTCAGTTGCTCTAACCGAATGAGCTATAGGACCTTTATTGAGGTTGCAATATTACTACTATTTTAAGTTTGATGCAACTATTTTTTATAAAATAATCGAGATACGGGATAAGCTGGAGCAATCTTTATTTTTCTTTTATGTAATCTCCTGACATAATTCAATTAACACACCATTTGTGCCTTTAGGATGTAGAAATGCAACAAGTTTATTATCGGCTCCTTTCTTTGGAACGGGGTTCAAAACGGTGAAACCTTCGGCTTGCAGACGCTCAATTTCGGAGGTAATATCTTCTACATCAAAAGCAATGTGATGGATACCTTCGCCTTTTTTTTCCAAAAATTTTGCAATAGGACTTTCAGTATGAGTTGCTTCTAACAATTCAATTTTGTTTGGACCATTCATAAAGAAGGAAGTTTTTACACCTTCGCTTTCTACTTCTTCAAATTTATAGGGTGGTGCGCCAAAAAGTTTTTCGAAAAGTACATTCGAAACACTTAAATCCTTCACGGCAATGCCGATATGTTCGATTTTTCTCATAAATCAAATTTTAAACAAAGGTGTGAAATATTTTTGAAAATATGAGCTTCTAGGGCTAGAGTCTTGATGTTTTTTTAAAGGGTATGTAGCATATATTTTTTTGAATAATGCCAGATTCTATATGCTAATTACTTATAATTGTACATTTTAAATTACTAAACAATTCATAAATCAAAAATAAAGTAAGCTTGTGTTAAACTTATTTGCTAATTTTGCAAAAATTTTTAGAAATAACGATACATGAGTACGAAAACAATGCCTTACGTGGCTTTTAAAGTTAAAGATATTTCCCTTGCAGCGTGGGGACGAAAAGAAATTGAATTGGCAGAAGCTGAAATGCCTGGTTTGATGGCGCTTCGCGAAGAATTTAAAGATGAACAACCCTTAAAAGGCGCTCGTATCGCAGGCTGTTTGCACATGACCATTCAAACTGCCGTGCTTATTGAAACTTTAGTAGCACTTGGTGCTGAAGTAACATGGAGTTCTTGTAATATTTTCTCAACACAAGACCAAGCAGCAGCAGCAATTGCAGCGGCGGGCATTCAAGTATATGCATGGAAAGGCCTAAACGAAGAAGATTTTGATTGGTGTATCGAGCAAACATTATTTTTTGGCGAAGACCGAAAGCCATTAAATATGATTCTAGACGATGGTGGAGATTTAACCAATATGGTTTTCGATCGTTACCCTGAATTAATTCCTGGAATTAAAGGTTTATCTGAAGAAACAACCACAGGAGTGCACCGTTTATACGAAAGAGTAAAAGCGGGAACTTTGCCTATGCCGGCGATTAATGTCAATGATTCAGTTACAAAATCTAAATTTGATAACAAGTACGGCTGTAAAGAATCGGCTGTAGATGCTATTCGTCGTGCTACTGATATTATGTTAGCAGGAAAGCGAGTAGTAGTTTGCGGTTATGGCGATGTAGGTAAAGGTACAGCTGCTTCGTTTAGAGGTGCGGGTTCGATTGTTACAGTGACTGAAATTGATCCTATTTGTGCTTTGCAAGCGGCAATGGATGGATTTGAGGTTAAAAAATTGAACACAGTTATTGCCAACGCTGATATCGTAATCACTACCACTGGAAACAAAGATATCGTTCTAGGAAGTCATTTTGAACAAATGAAAGATAAAACCATTGTGTGTAACATTGGGCACTTTGATAACGAGATAGACGTAGCTTGGTTGAATAAAAATCACGGACATACGAAAGTAGAAATTAAACCACAAGTAGATAAATATACTATCAATGGTAACGACATAATTCTATTAGCAGAAGGCAGATTGGTAAACTTAGGTTGTGCCACAGGTCACCCGAGCTTTGTAATGAGTAACTCGTTTACCAATCAAACTTTGGCACAAATCGAACTTTGGAAAAATAGTGCTGCTTATGGTAATGATGTTTATATGCTTCCAAAGCATTTAGACGAAAAAGTGGCTGCTTTGCATTTGGCTAAACTAGGAGTAGAGTTAGAAACCTTGCGTGATGATCAAGCTGCCTATATTGGTGTAGATGTTAAAGGACCATTTAAACCAGAATATTACAGATATTAATCGGTTTGAATTAAAAATAGACGTTCTAAAAAGGAGTCTGTTTTTCTGCTTTTTAAGCTGGTTTGTAAAAATTTTAAAAAAATAATAATCTTGCAGAGCCTAAATTATTTTAGTGTAATGCAAGATTTTTTTATTGAAAAAACATCCAAAAAGTGCCTAAAGATAGTACATAAGGCGATAAAAGACAATTTACTAAACTGGAAAAAAATATCAAAAAAATGTACTATTTGAAAGATTTTAAAATTTATTTTTCAAATTTTTAACATAACATGTTGGTTGTATGATATTAAAGCCTATATTTGTACTATTATTAATTATTTTTATTATTACAATGCGTACAGGTACAGTTAAATTTTTCAATGAGTCAAAAGGTTACGGATTCATTACAGACGAAGAAACAGGAAAAGACATTTTCGTTCATGCATCAGGAATTAGAGCGGAAGAACTTCGCGAAGGTGATCGTGTATCTTACGAAGAAGAAGACGGTAGAAAAGGTAAGGTAGCTGCTCAAGTAGTAGCTATTGAAGACTAAAAATATATAGATTATTTTTATTACCTCGAAGGAGTAAAAGCGTTCCGCACCATGCTGGAACGCTTTTTTTATGCTCAAAAATTAGGAATAGAGTTTTGTTTTCTTAAAGTATAAGCTTTATCATTTAACCCTCCTTACCTTGTTTTTTTGTTGTAAAACTTTTTGTTTAGCTTCAAAGAGTTGCAAACATAGAAAACGCTAAAACCCCAAAACAAAAAGCATTTTAGATTTTCACGGGTAATTTTAGACCTTTATTCCTAGAAATCAAAAAGATCATCAAATAATCCTTTTTTCTTTTTGTATTTATATTCATCTTCAGAATAATGCCTCTTATCCGTTTCGTAACCCGGTCTTTGCTGAGTTACTTGTGGGCTTCGCGACGAAATTGGTGCTGAACGCTCAATGATTTTATCCAATTCGCCTCGGTCTAACCAAACGCCTCTGCAAGTCGGACAATAATCAATTTCAATTCCGCTACGTTCTGTCATTACTAACGATACTTTACAATTCGGACACTCCATCTCTGTCAATTTTTTATTTTAAGTTTTGTTCAATTTTCTTGTACTTAACCGTTTCTGAAATCTAGGTCGAAGATAGTTTTCAAAATCCTTAACAGGAAATCCTTTATGATTGATTTAACGCTATTAAACCGCCTGCCGAATTCTTTTGAAAATGTTAAGTGCAGAGACACATACTTAATTTGCTAAATTGTACTTTTTACTTTAACAGGTAAAGCAAAAAAATCTCCGCGAGACCCTAAATTTCTTTTCAAACAATTTGTGTATTTTTACCAAATGGAATTTCCAGAAAAACTATCCGAAAAACTCAATAGAAGAATTCAGAATAACGCCCTCCGGCAGCTGGGTTCTCCAAGCGAGCTTATTGATTTCGCTTCCAATGATTATTTGGGTTTTGCTCGTTCGCAAACGATTTTTAACGAAGCACATCAGGTATTGATTTCCCGAAATCTAGAACAAAATGGCGCTACAGGCTCCCGTTTATTAACAGGAAATCATGAATTGTATACTGAAACCGAAGTTCAAATTGCCGCTTTTCATGATGCCGATGCAGCATTGCTTTTTAACTCTGGCTATGATGCCAATATCGGATTTTTTAGTGCCGTACCTCAAAAAGGCGATTGCATTTTGTATGACGAGTTAATTCACGCGTCTATTCGAGACGGCATCCAACTTTCCTTTGCCACGGCTTACAAATTCAAACACAATGATGTCGAGGATTTAGAGCGGTTAATTCAAAAAGCACAGTTAAATCACAGTTCGGCAATTTATGTAGTTACTGAATCTGTTTTTTCTATGGATGGCGATACGCCACCGCTTTTGGAATTGTCACAAATTTGCAGAGATAATCATGCCTATTTCATCGTGGATGAAGCGCATGCTTTGGGTGTTTTTGGAAATCAAGGAGAAGGTTTAATTCAATTATTGGATATACAAAAGGATATTTTCGCTCGAATAATTACCTTCGGGAAAGGATTGGGTTGTCATGGTGCTGTAATTTTGGGCAGTTTAGAGTTGAAAATCTACTTGGTCAATTTCGCCCGAAGCCTGATTTACACCACAGGTCTTTCGCCGCATTCAGTTGTCACCATTTTGATTGCGTATCAACATTTGGAACAAAATTCAGAAGCACGTTCAAAATTACGAGCCAACATCAGCATGTTCAACCAGCAGAAACAATTATTGGGAATGAAACCGCTATTCGTAGCCAGTAAATCGGCTATTCAATGTGCAATACTTCCCGGAAACGAAAAGGTAAAAACAGTTGCTAGTGAGTTGCAAAAAGCGGGTTTTGATGTCAAAGCCATTTTATCGCCCACCGTCCCCGAAGGACAAGAAAGATTGCGAATTTGTTTGCATAGTTATAATTCAGAGACCGAAATTGAGATACTTTTAAAAACATTTTCAAAACTAATATATTAAATTCCAAATTCCAACCTCCCCTCCTTTGGAGGGGTCGGGGGAGGTTCTAAAAACAAAAAAATGAAACTATTTATCACAGGAATCGGCACTGATGTAGGAAAAACGGTTGTTTCTGCCATAATTACACAAGCTTTAGAAGCAGACTATTGGAAACCTATTCAAGCTGGAGATTTGGATTTTTCGGACACCCATAAAATTAAGTCCTACGTGAGTAATGCTAAAACTAAATTCTGTACTAATAGTTATGCTTTAAACACACCGGCCAGTCCGCACTATGCCGCAGCTATCGACGGTATCACTATTGATTGTGATACAATTCAAGAGCCTGAAACAGATAATCATTTGGTAATTGAAGGAGCGGGCGGACTCTATGTGCCGCTTAATAATGAAGCAACAATTGCTGATTTGATTCGACCTGACTATAAAGTTATCGTGGTTTCGCGTCATTATTTAGGCAGTATCAATCATACATTACTCACTCTTGACGCCTTACAAAACAGGAATATTCCAGTGGCAGGTATTGTTTTTAATGGCGAAAAAAATGAAGCAACAGAATCTATCATCCTAAGTAAATTTCCCATAAAATGCATCGGGAGGCTTGAACCAGAACCGTATTTTGACTCCAACGTCATTAACGAATATGCCGATTTGTGGAGAGAGCATCTTTTGAAATTGTAACATTATTATTTTTCATTAAATTTGTATAAAATAAAACGTTATGATTACCGATATTAATCAATTAGACTTAACAAAGAGCTACTCCTATGCGGATTATTTGACTTGGATGTTTCAAGATCGATTGGAATTGTTCAGAGGCAAAATATTTAAAATGAGTCCAGCACCAAGTATGTATCATCAGAAAGTAGCCGGGAACATACAGGGAATTCTTTGGAATAAATTCAAAAATCACCCTTGCAACCTTTTCCCAGCTCCATTTGACGTTCGATTATTAAATGCAAAAAAATCTACGAAAGACAATGAAGTGTTCACCGTAGTTCAACCTGATTTGTGCGTAATTTGTGATGAAAAAAAATTGGACGATCGAGGTGCTATTGGCGCTCCAGATTTAATGATAGAAATTCTTTCTCCAGGCAATAGCAAAAAAGAAATGACCCACAAATACGAACTCTATCAAGAAGCAGGCGTTTTAGAATATTGGCTTGTAAATCCTGCAGATAAAACGATTCTTATATACGTTTTAAAAGACGGAATATTTCAAGGTCAGCAACCCTTAATCGAAGAAAGCACTATCAAAAGTCGGTTGTTTCCTGAACTTGATTTCACACTTTCTGAAATTTTCAATTAACATATTCTACTGATTTTTGGCTTTACATCTCTAAAGTCTTTGCTTACCTTTGTTGCATGAATTTATCAGAAAGAGACCGCCAACACCTTTGGCATCCGTACACCCAACACAAAACCGCAGCGCCAATTATCGGCATTGTAAAAGGAAAAGATGCACTACTTTGGGACGAAAACGGCAAGGAATACATCGATGCCATCGCTTCATGGTGGGTCAATCCGTTTGGTCATGCCAATACCTTTGTGGCCGATGCAATTTATAAGCAACTCACCACTTTAGAACACGTACTTTTTGGAGGATTTACCCATGAACCCGCCGTACAAGTGGCCGAAAAACTCATGCCGCTTTTGCCTTCTAATCAGCAAAAAATTTTTTTTTCCGATAACGGTTCAACCGCAGTAGAAGTAGCCATCAAAGTAGCGCTGCAATATTTTTATAACAACGACGAAAAACGCACCACCCTTATTGCTTTTGAAGATGCTTTTCATGGCGATACATTTGCGGCAATGGCAGCTAGCGGTATTTCGTTGTATACCCAAGCTTTTGAAGGGATGTTTGTCGATGTTATTCGCATTCCTGTTCCTACATACGGCAACGAAGAAGCAAGTTATACCGCCTTACAAAACGCTATAGATTCCAAACCTTGTGCGGCTTTTATATTCGAACCACTCGTGCAAGGTGCCGCCGGAATGGTCATGTATTCGCCTGAATCTTTGGATAAAATGATCGAAATTTGTCAACAGAACAACATCCTCACCATAGCCGATGAAGTGATGACTGGTTTTGGAAAAACGGGCAAAACCTTTGCCTGCGATTATTTAAACCAACAACCCGATATGATGTGCCTTTCTAAAGCTTTGACCGCAGGAACTATTCCGATGGCCATAACTAGTTTTACACAAGAATTGTTCGATGCTTTTTACGACCTCGACATCAATAAAGCCTTGTTTCATGGACACACATTTACCGCTAATCCAACAGGTTGTGCAGCCGCTTTGGCCAGTATGCAGTTGCTCCAACAACCCGAAACGAAAGACAATATTAACCGAATTAATCAGCAGCATTTGGCTTTTCAAAAGCATATAAAAAATCATCCGAAAGTTAAAACAACAAGGGTTTTAGGCGTCATTTTTGCACTCGAAATTCACTCAGAATCCAACGAAAGTTACTACGGAACCATGCGAAATAAACTCTACAATTTCTTTATAGAAAACGGCGTCATACTTCGTCCCGTAGGAAATATCGTTTATATCTTGCCGCCGTACATCATCACCGACAGTCAATTACAAAAAGTCTATTCAATAATAGAAGAAGCCATTCAAATAGTTTAATTTTGGAGCTATTTCCAGCCATCCACTGTATCTTTTTCTAGCTAAGCCCGAAGTGTCGGCTTAGCTAGAAAAAGGATGCCGTTCCTGTCTGGGCTAGGAGTTTACGCTTCGTTACACCATTATTATGTTTCAAGAACCTATCGCCATCACCGCGCTTTCAAGCCTCTCTTCTCTAGGAAAAAATTCCTCCGAAGTCTGGAATAATTATGTGCAACCCAAACATTTCTTACATCTACAATCCTTTGGAAACACCTCAGAATTTGCAGCGCCATTAGCGGCAGAAGGCAGTCAACTCATTGCCGAAATTCGTCAAAGTGATTCAAAATATAAGGCGCTTGATCCTTCGGTTTTAATGGCCATTCACACTTCGCGTCAAGCGGTACAAAAAGCCAAATGGCACAACAAATCTGATTTCGGAATTAATTTTGGGTCATCACGTGGTGCCACTACATTATTCGAAAATTATGTGCAAGAATTTATAACAACCGGAAAAGTTCACACCCTCGCTTCGCCAACCACAACACTTGGTAATATTTCATCTTGGGTAGCTCACGACTTACAAACCGTTGGGCCCGAGCTGTCCCATTCCATAACGTGTTCTACCGGTTTACATGCAGTTTTGAACGGTATTGCTTGGCTTCGTGCCGGTATGACCGAGGCGTTTTTAGTAGGTGGTGCCGAAGCGCCTTTAACACCCTTCACGATAGCACAAATGAAAGCCATGAAAATTTATGCTTCCAATTCACCCGCCGAATTCCCATGTCGCGCTTTAGATTTTGATAAAACTAAAAACAGTATGGTTTTGGGTGAAGGTGCAGCAGCGGTCTGTTTAGAACTTGGCAAAACAAGCAATGCTGTGGCGTACATTACTGGTATTGGCTATGCAACCGAAATTTTACAACATTCTGTTTCTGTTTCTACCGAGGCCGAGTGTTTTAAAAAATCCATGAAAATGGCTCTAAAAAACACAAAACCAGAAAAAGTAGACGCCATTGTGATGCATGCTCCAGGCACTGTCAAAGGCGACACATCTGAATACAAAGCTATTGAGCATGTTTTTGGCAAAAACCTACCGCTACTAACTACTAACAAGTGGAAAACAGGGCATACCTTTGCTTCGTCTGGATTATTGAATATGGAAATGGCTCTCTTGATGATGCAGAATAATCAGTTTATCGGTGTACCATTCGGTGTGCCGCAAAGTCAAAAGAGGAAGCTGAAAACTGTTTTGATCAACTCGGTTGGTTTTGGCGGAAATGCCGTAAGTATTTTGATCAACTTACATGTGTGATTCATTTTTTACGCGTTAGCTTTTAAATTGATTTTAGAAAAGGCTTGACCTTTTATTACTACAATTAGGTGCTTTTTTGTCAATTCGTTCTCCATCAAGTTTATAAAATGTTCGATAGGATGCTAGTTGATAATGTTTTTTGAAGCCTACAAATTACCACAACACATAGACTAAGAATTTCGATACGACCAATAAAAAACAAAAAACATGTACCTATCTAAATTGATGCTTGAATGTTTATATTTGCAGGTAAATTGTGATAGAAAATGAAGAATTTAGTAGAAGAATTACAGTGGAGGGGTTTGGTACACGATATGATGCCGGGAACGGAAGAACAATTGTTGAAAGAGCCAACCACGGTGTATATTGGGTTTGACCCTACTTCCGACTCGCTACACATCGGTAGTTTAGTGCCGATTATTTTATTAAAACATTTGCGCAATTTTGGTCATCGACCGATTGCTTTAGTGGGTGGTGCTACCGGAATGATTGGTGACCCTTCGGGAAAATCTGACGAGCGAAACTTGCTTGATGAGGTTACTTTACAAAAAAATGTAGCTGGGATTAAAGCGTTGCTGTCTAGGTTTTTAGATTTTGATGCCACGGATGCAAATGCCCCTATTTTAGTGAATAACTACGATTGGATGAAGGATTTTTCGTTTATAAATTTTGCACGAGATGTAGGAAAACGGATAACTGTAAACTATATGATGGCAAAAGATTCTGTTAAGAAAAGATTGTCGGGCGATGTAGGTGAAGGAATGAGTTTTACCGAATTTACTTACCAACTCATTCAGGGTTATGATTTCTATCATTTGAATAAAGAATACAATTGTCTCCTGCAAATGGGGGGTAGTGATCAATGGGGAAATATTACCACAGGAACGGAATTGGTGCGAAGAATGAATGTTGAAAACCCCGAGAAAGGAAAAGCATTTGCCATGACTTGTCCGTTAATCACGAAAGCGGATGGCTCTAAGTTTGGAAAATCAGAAGGCGGTAACGTTTGGTTGACGGCTGATAAAACTTCGCCGTATAAGTTTTACCAGTTTTGGTTGAATACTTCGGATGTAGATGCCGAAAAGTACATCAAAATTTTTACTTTTTTAGATAAAGATGCCATCGATGCTTTGATTGCCGAACATACTGCGGCACCTCATTTACGAATTTTACAGAAACGTTTGGCTGAAGAAGTAATGTTGTTGGTACATACTTTGCCTGATTTAGAAAGTGCAATTTTTGCCTCGAGCGCCTTTTTTAGCAAAGACATGACTGATTTAAAAACCTTAAACGAAAGCCAGTTGGCAGAGATTTTTGAGGGTATTCCGCAGACAGAAGTTGCTTTGTCAGAAATTAGTGCCGGAATTGATATCGTAACGTTATTGAATGAAAAAACAGGTTTTGTTTCGTCTAACGGGGAGGCAAGAAGAGCCTTGAAAGAGAATTCGATATCCGTAAATAAAGAAAAAGTTACGGAAGATTTTATCTTAAAAGCTGAGGATTTAGTAGGCGGTAAGTTCGTATTGTTGCAACGCGGCAAGAAGAATTACTTCGTAGTTCGAGCGGTGTAAACCAGCACGAAATAGCGGTAAAAGGAACCATCGAGAAATAGTTTTCGGTGGTTTTTTGGTTTTTGGTAAAGGAAGTTAAGAAACAGATACCCATTTTGAATCTCCCTTTTTCGTGGCGTCTAATAGAGCTAGGTTAAGCTTTTTGGCAATTTGTGTGGCAAAATTAAAAGCCTCAACGTCTTTTTCGAAAACAGACATTTCGTAATGTTTATTGGTATTATACCACAGGTTTACTTGATACTGTTGGCGATTATCTTTAAAAACGGAGACATATTCTAACGAAGGTACAGTCGAAGTTGTACTGTAAGAAAAAGGACCAACGCTATATCTTGTGATCAATTTATTTTTATCAACATCTATAAATATTGATTTCATAACAGAAAACAACACTCCAGTACAAAATAAATAAACGCTAAGCTTTACAAAAGAAGGTAATTTCTGAAGGGTATAATCGTTATAGCCGAACGTGTAAAACAAATTAAAAATCTGAAACAATGCGTAAAACATTAAAGTATAGGATGCAGCTGCAAGCACTATTTGCCATAAAGGTCGTTTACCTTGATGTACTACTAATTCAAATTCGTTCTCTCGATTCATAGTCAAATGTAAAAAAAAAAGCCTAACAAATTTCTTCGTTAGGCTGAAAATGTATTCTCGCGTAGTTTTTAATCTACTAAAATAATTATTTTATTGTCGTTCATTTCTAGTGTGCCCGACTCGATAGCTAAATGGTTTTTTTTGTCAGCACCTACGGTAAAACGTGAAGCGCCTTCTTTGGTAGGAACAAAACGTGAAGCATCTACTTTAATAGTACCTTTCGCTAACAATGATACAATGGCAGCGTGATGATTAAGCATCTGAAATTCACCATCTACTCCTGGAACGATTACCGAAGTTACTTCTCCCGAATATAATTTTGCCTCTGGCGATACAATCTCTAAAGTCATAATTTTAAGTTTACAGTCGCAGTTTACAGTCGCAGTACTCCAGAAGGTTATCGATACTGCAACTGCATACTGAATACTTTATTAGGCCTCTGCCAACATTTTTTGTCCTGCTTCGATAGCATCCTCGATAGTTCCTTTCAAGTTGAATGCCGCTTCAGGAAGGTGATCTAATTCGCCATCAATAATCATATTAAATCCTTTGATGGTATCTTTAATATCTACTAAAACTCCCGGAATACCTGTAAATTGTTCTGCCACGTGGAACGGCTGAGACAAGAAACGTTGTACACGACGTGCTCTAGAAACCGCCAATTTATCTTCTTCAGAAAGTTCTTCCATACCTAAAATCGCAATAATATCTTGCAATTGCTTGTATTTTTGCAGAATTTCTTTTACTCTTTGTGCACAGTTGTAGTGTTCATCACCTAAAATTTGTGGTGTTAATATTCTAGAAGTAGAATCTAACGGGTCTACTGCAGGATAAATACCAAGCTCTGCAATTTTACGAGACAATACGGTTGTAGCATCTAAGTGTGCAAAAGTGGTTGCCGGAGCTGGATCAGTTAAGTCATCCGCCGGAACGTAAACCGCTTGTACAGAGGTAATTGAGCCTTTATTTGTAGATGTAATACGTTCTTGCATCGCACCCATTTCAGTAGCTAATGTAGGTTGGTATCCTACCGCTGATGGCATTCGACCCAAAAGTGCCGACACCTCAGAACCTGCTTGTGTAAAACGGAAAATGTTATCCACAAAGAAAAGTACATCTTTTCCTTGGTCTGAACCTGCTCCATCACGGAAATATTCTGCTATAGAAAGTCCTGAAAGCGCTACTCGAGCACGAGCTCCAGGTGGCTCATTCATTTGTCCGAAAACGAAAGTAGCTTTAGACTCTCTCATTCCCATTTTATCTACTTTAGATAAATCCCAGCCTCCATTTTCCATAGAGTGCATAAATTCTTCTCCGTATTTTATAATGCCTGACTCTAACATCTCACGAAGTAAGTCATTTCCTTCACGTGTTCGCTCTCCAACTCCTGCAAAAACTGAAAGTCCACCGTGACCTTTTGCAATGTTGTTAATCAATTCCTGAATCAATACTGTTTTACCTACACCAGCACCACCAAATAATCCAATTTTTCCTCCTTTTGCATAAGGCTCAATTAAATCGATTACTTTAATTCCGGTAAACAATACTTCAGAAGAGGTTGATAAATCTTCAAACTTTGGAGCTGCACGGTGAATTGACAATCCGTTGTCTCCCGTTTTTGGCAAATCGCCCAATCCATCAATAGCATCTCCAATTACATTGAATAATCGGCCATAAACGTCAGGCCCGATAGGCATTTTGATTGGATTTCCTGTAGCAACTACATCATATCCTCTGCTTAACCCGTCTGTAGAATCCATCGAAATCGTACGAACCGTATTTTCTCCAATGTGAGATTGCACTTCAAGCACTAAAACAGTACCGTCTTTTTTAGTGATTTCTAATGAATCATAAATTTTTGGAAGTTCTACATCTTTGCCGTTGAATACAACGTCAACTACTGGACCGATGATTTGAGCAACTTTTCCTATTACTTTTGACATTACTTATGTATTTATTAAATAGCTATTTAGGTTTGTGAAAAACACCACTTTTTTCAGAGTGCAAAGATAATTTTTTAAAATAAATAATCAATAAAATAATCCCTTTTTTTGATTTATTGTTTACAACCCAATCTTCTCCTCAAGTATTCATTTGACCAACAAAAAAAAGCCACTACTAAGAGTGACTTTTTTATAGGGTAATTTCTTGTAATTCAGTGATTTTTATTTTTTCGGGCGTGTCCCCAACGCTTAAGGTCGTTCTTTCGGGAAAGTCCGTTTTATTTCCAAGCGTTGCGGTCGGGCTTCCGTTCCCGCTTTTTTAGCTCGCCCCAAAAAGGCGGGCTAAAAAGAGCTCCACTCAAATCCCTCACGCGGTGTAAACCTATACCTCAAACACCGACCAAAAAGAATATCTACTTTCTTTTATTGTAAAAAGGCAGGATAACTAATGCTAAAGTCACCTGGTTTGTACATTCTAAGAGTGGAACCATACGTGCTGTTAATTGCCATCAAAAACTGATTCGCAATATAAGCGTTTGCACGTGCTGTTAAATGCACTCCGTCTAAACTAAAGGCGCCACCTTGTACAAATGCAGCAGTCATATTATAGTTGTCAAATCGTACACCGCCAGTTGATAATTGTTTTAAAGTAGCATTTGCATCTACATAGGCCAGTCCAGCTTGGTCTGCGGCAGCTTTAATGATGCCATTAAATACATCGGTAGCGGCTTGAATTTCTGCTCTTTCACTCGGTAATAAAACCCAACGGTCTGCCAGCGGAAGTGTTACACCATTTACTGATAATTGTCCTGCTGTAGCAGCTGGAACTCCCTGACCCACTAATGATTGAAAATAGGCGTTATTTAAGGTGCCAATTACGCTCGAAGCTGGTAATACAAATAAGTCGGCTGCGGTAGCTTGTCTAGATTGTCCAAATTGATTGGCAAATAATCCTGCCGTTGCAGCAGGAAAACCCAATGCCATTAATTTAGGAACCAATTGTGGTGCTAAGTTAGGCAGTGTTTCGTCAAAAATCACGATCGGACTTCTTCCCGTTGCCGAAAAAACGATCGAACGATTTGTAGCGTTTGATGCTGGATTATCTTGCTGAATACTTGCGTAAGCTGCATTTAGCGCTGCAAAAGTATTGTTTAACGTCTGGATTTGTGGTCCGAAACTCGGGCTTGCAGCATCTAAGGCATTAAAGGGCACTACTCTAAAATGAGCAATAGTACTTACATCAGGAATGTTTGCTACTACTCCTTTTGCTCCATTAGAAGTCAAAGTGTTTACTAAAGTAGTATAGGCTTGTGTAAACATCGCTTCAGATGTTATCGGATTACTTCCGTCTCCACCACTTAAGGCATATCCAAGTACATCATTATTTCCAATCCAGAGAGAGAAGAATGTTGGGTTTTGTGCCATAGCATCTGCCACTACCGAGGTGTTAGCCGCCGACCTAAATCTTACAAAGTAAGGGTTTGCGGTTCCGTTTGCAAGTCCTGCAACATTACCATATCCAGGAGCTAATAAGTGAAAGCTTTTGGCTCCAGGAACGCCTAAATTGTTAAAGGGTCCTGTTAAAGGAACTCCAATTTCGGTTGTAGGAGTGCCGTTAGGTAAAGGCACCGGGGCTGCTCCATTAAATACAAGTCGTGGTCCGAAACCAGGCAGCTGATTTCCGCCTAAAAGGAGACCACCTACATTATCATTCATCATTGGCGTTTTAAATTCGCCCCCGCCTGCCAAGGCAAATTGGTCGGCCATTAATTTTGGGTACGCATTGTTTTGTCCAGCAATAAATAACGCGCCATCACTAAAACCTGCTGTTAATGAGTTTCCTAAAGCAACAAATTTTGAAAAATCTGCCGAGCCTGCGGTAATTGGCACTTCTTGTGCAACGTCTTCCTTAATGTCTTCACTACACGCTGCAAAAACAAAAGGCAGAATAAATAGAAATTTTAAATTTTTATACATGATTTAATTTATTAAGGGTTGATTGTAATACCTAGGGTGTAAATTTGACCGATTCTACCGGCACCAATTACTTGCAAATAATCATTGCTACCTATATTAGAACCTGTTAATTTAATAACAGATTTGATGCTTGGTATTTCATATTGCATTTGTGCATCCAATACAAACGTAGAGGGTATTGTGCCATCAGCAAAAGTAGATTCCCACTCATACTCTGACCACCAACGACCATTTATACCAAATCCAAAGTTTTTAAATAATTTGTTATTATTCAATCCTACTTTAGCACGGTGTTCAGGAGTGTTAAACATGGGTCTGAAGGCAGGATCAACAGATTCGTCATAATCAAATGCTGCCCAATTGTAGCTTACTGATAATTCAAAATCTTTATATACTTTTTTAGATAAACCAAAACCTGCACCGTACGAATTGATCACTGCAGAGGTATTGGTATATAAATCAAATGTTCTTCGATGACCTCGAGAAATAGCATTTATAGCTTCAATTGTATTTAAATTGGTTAGTTCATTGCCAGCCACACCGTATAAAGGAACGTCTACTCTTGCTCCACTCATGAAGTCATTATAGATGTTGTAATATCCGTTTAAGTCTATTTCAAAACCATTTACACGCGACTTATATCCTAGTTCAAACGCTTGTACTTCTTCTGGCTTTACCAAGTTGGTGCCTTCTACCGCTACTAAATCAGTTGCATCAGCAGATACTAAAAAGCGTTGTACAGATGCTGACGTAAAAGCAGCACCGTAAGCGTTAGCACCATTTACAGTTACCGACGAAGGAACACCCGTAAAGCTGCTAGCATTATTAATAGGAATTACCTCTTCATATCGAGTTAAATTGTTGATTGCAGAGCCAACTAATGCTCTTGGACCAACATTAAGACCTATGAATAAATCTTGTGTAGTTGGGTTGCGGAATCCGGTTTGAAATGAAGCTCTGAAATTATGATTTTTGTTTTCGCCTGCTGAGTACACAAAAGACACACGAGGTGAAAATTGACCATCAAACAGCTCTGATTTATCGTAACGCATCGAACCCGTGAACTTGAGTCGATCATCCATAAATTTCTTTTGAACTTGTGCATAAATACCATATTCGTCATATCGAATTGGGCCGTCAGTATCTGTAAAAATAGTTCCTTGTGAATCTAATACGTAAGAACGGAATGAACCCCCTACTTGTACATCCGCAAAGGTGACATGTTCTCTCAAGTTATAATTCCAGTCGCTATGCCAAATACGAGATTGGTCTTTGAACAAAGCCCCCTCTGTCACATCAGCACTTAGTCTTACATCAGCTAACGCATTCGCAAATTCTGGAGTTCCTGGTTGAAATTGTGCCAAACCGCCATTAAGTGGAGTCAATGGTAGGGGTGTATTGTTGATATTATTGGTTGCAAAACCTCTAGCAAAGGCGTCTGCCTGTCCGGCATTAAAACCTAAAGCAATTTGCGATTGCAAGAATGCTGTAGCATAATCTGTAAACCACTGTACATCTGATTTAGCTCTTCGGTTAATGTTAATTGCCGCAAAACGCATATCATAGGAATCTCCAGCATCTTCGGCGGATAAATAACCTCGTATAAAAAAGTTTTTATTCTTGAATTCCGCTCTTGTTTGATTCATAGAAAAATTTCGTAGAGCATATCTACTACCTCCTTGATATACGGTGTTACCTAAACCTACTTTGTGTTGAAGGATAAGTTCAGAATCTTTCCAGTATTCATTAGATGATGTAGCCCAAGGTCTTACATGCAGAGAGGCATCAAATTTAACATTCGTAATTTTGTTGTCGTTCAAATCTTGTTCTCTGTATCCATCTCTACTTATTGTTCCGATGTTAGGTATAAAGTTTGTTACTTCATCACCATAAGTATTGATTCCGTCATAATTTCTATTATTTGCATGACCGATAAGACCGCCATTAACGTCCCTATTGTCATCAGCTATCCATTCGGTAGCCTGCATGTAAGTAAAATTAGCTTTTGCAGCAAAATGAGGGGTAAAAGCTTTGGCTACTCTGATTCCAAAATCTAAAAATTCATTTGTTCCTGCCGCTTCTTGGTTTGTAATTCCTCGTTTGACGTAAGTATTAATTCCTTGATAGTCAAATGGACTTTTGCTGTTCATGAACAAAATACCATTAAACGCATTGGCGCCATAGAGTGCAGATGAAGCACCAGGAAGTAATTCTACGCTTTGAACATCTAAATCAGATAATCCGATAAGATTACCCAAAACAAAGTTTAATGCAGGCGAAGAATTATCCATTCCGTCAACTAACTGCATAAAACGTGTGTTGGCAATAGTAGCAAAACCACGGGTGTTAATGGATTTAAAGTTAAAACTTGAGGTGTTAAAATGAACCTCTTTCATGTTTTCTAAGCCTTCGTAAAAAGTTGGTGAGGTTGTGTTTTTAATTTCGCGTATACCCATTCGTTCTACCGTAACAGGAGATTCCAATATCCGTTCTGGCGTTCTTGAGGCCGATACGACAATTTCATTCAATAGATTGTCTTCCTCTGCCAAAACGATGTTAACCACTTGATTGTTCTTCGTAATTTGAACTTTTTGCGAGGTAAATCCCACGCTACTCAATTCAATTTCAAAGGGTAATTGCTTGTTGGCAACCAGGGTAAATTTGCCATCAATGTCCGTAACCGTGCTGATAATTTCGCCCGTAACGGTAATATTTACTCCGGGCAAGGATAACCCATTTTTATCCTTGACTAATCCCGAAGTTTTTATCTGTGCAAAGGAAATTCCGCAACAGAATAGGGACATAATAAAGAGATACAGTTTCATTTTATTTTAGATTAGTTGATTAGTGAGAGCCAAATTACAAATTATTTTGACATTACTAAAAAGAGTATAATTATTTTGGGGATTTCGTAATAATTTTCGTTAAAAATTACACTATAACGTTAGAGTTTCTTTGTGATTTTAGTAACGATATTCCTTAATGTGTGAAAATAATAGTATGCACACATATTAAATTTGCAATTTTTTATTGATTACACAAAAATGAAAAAGTTTCGTTTTTCACTGCAAAAAAAAGGTGGAAACTAATTTCCACCTTTCGAATTACTAATCTAATGCGTTTTTACTCTACTGTAACCGACTTAGCCAAATTTCTAGGTTGATCTACATTGCAACCTCGCATTACTGCAATATGGTAGGATAACAATTGTAACGGTATAGTAGTGATGAGCGGAGATAAAGCATCTGTAGTTTCTGGTATTTCGATTACATAATCAGCTAGATCACGTACTTGTGTATCACCTTTGGTGACAACAGCGATTATTTTTCCGCTTCGAGATTTAATCTCTTGAATATTACTTACCACTTTGTCATAATGCCCTTGTTTTGGGGCAATTACCACAACAGGCATAAATTCATCAATTAGAGCGATTGGCCCGTGCTTCATTTCGGCTGCGGGATAGCCCTCCGCATGAATGTATGAAATCTCCTTTAATTTTAAGGCTCCTTCTAAAGCTACCGGAAAATTATAGCCTCGACCTAAGTACAAGCAGTTGGCAGAATCTTTAAACACTGCTGCAATTTCTCTCGCAACCTCGTTCGTGCCGAGTGCTTCTTGTACTTGCTCCGGAATTCGTTCAAGTTCCTGCAAATATCGTCGATAATCGGTCTGGTTTAAGGTGCCTTTTGCTTGTGCAATTCGCAAAGCAATCATGGTTAAAACCGTAATTTGCGTGGTAAATGCTTTGGTAGAAGCTACCCCGATTTCAGGTCCAGCATGTGTGTAAGCTCCTGCGTGACTTTCTCTAGAAATAGAAGAACCAACCACGTTACAAACACCGAAAACAAATGCGCCATTTTCTTTCGCTAGTTTGATTGCTGCTAAAGTATCAGCGGTTTCGCCCGACTGCGAAATGGCCAATACTACATCGCCTTTGTTGATGATTGGATTTCGGTATCTAAATTCAGATGCATATTCTACTTCTACGGGAATTCTAGTAAACTCTTCGATAATATACTCTGCCACCAATCCAGCGTGCCATGAAGTGCCACAAGCTACAATCAAAATACGTTCGGCATTCATAAAACGCTCCAGGTTATCTTCAATACCCGCCATTTTGATAATGCCTTGGTCGGCTAGTAGACGACCTCTGTAAGTGTCTTTAATAACGCTCGGTTGTTCGTATATTTCTTTTAACATGAAATGATCGTAACCTCCTTTTTCTATTTGTTCCAAATTCATTTGCAGTTTTTGGATGTATGGATCAACGAGTGAATCATCTTTTATTTTTCGAACTTTCAATTTTTTTCCTAATCGAACTACGGCAATTTCTTCATCTTCTAGATAAATAGCGTTTGTGGTATATTCGATAAATGGTGATGCATCTGATGCAATAAAATATTCATTTTCGCCAACGCCTATAGCAAGCGGACTACCCAAACGGGCAACAATAATTTCGTTGGGTTTTTTGATGTCGAAAACACAAATAGCGTAGGCCCCTACTACTTGACTTAGAGCTACTTGAACTGCTTTTCCTAATTTTAAATTTTCGGTTTTTTGAACGTCTTCAATTAAATTTATTAAAACCTCTGTATCTGTGTCGGATTTAAACGTGTATCCTCTACTGATTAATTCTTTTTTTAAGGGTTCATAATTTTCAATGATACCGTTATGGATGATAGCTAACTCTCCAGAATTAGATAAGTGAGGGTGCGAATTAACATCATTAGGTACACCATGAGTTGCCCATCGGGTATGACCCATACCGATTGTAGCGCCAGTGGTAGTTGTTTCAATGCAACGTTCTTCTAAATCTGAAACCTTCCCTTTGGTTTTGCATACCACTAGGTCTGTTCCGTTGTAAAGCATCACACCAGCACTATCGTAACCACGGTATTCCAATCTTTTCAAGCCCTTGATAACTATAGGAAAGGCTTCTCTATAACCAATGTATCCAACAATTCCACACATATTTTAATTAATTTGGTTTAGTATAATAAATTTCTAATTTTAATCTTTTATCGTAGTTTGGGCTTCCAGCATCAATATTTGTTCCGTGTAAAATAGTTCCTAACGGATTTACAACGGATGAAACGGGAATTCTATCTATTTTATAATCTGCTTGTTGGGTTAATGGATTGAGTGCCATTACTTGGTTTTTTAATCTTACATTTCCCGTTAAGCCAATAGATTCGGTAACACTTAGTCCAAGCCGAACATTGGTAGAATCTCTTCGAATTAAATTTCGAACATGATTGGTAATTCTTACTCTATATTTGATTCCTGAACCTGTTTCTTCTTGCAGGATTCCATCATGAACGAATTTTGAGAGTTTTGGCCGTAACGTTGAGGTTGTCAAGTCGTTACTGAAGTCGATAAGCGGTCTGCGATTGTTTAAATCAAAAAGATAGACTCTTTGTGGTTCAGGAGCTGTACCCATTTTTTCACGATCTACAAAGAATGTTAGGTTTGCCTCATTGATTAACCATCCCTTATTTCTAATAATATTCAATTCGTCTGCTACGCCATCTGGACTTCCTGTTAATCCGTCGGGCCCAAAATTATCCGGACCAAATAAGTCAATAACCGCAATCGAACCTTCGCCACCTTTTATATATAAATTCGCATCGCCTTCTGCTTGATTGGCAGCTGTAAGGCCGTTGTTATATAAGTTTGAATTTGTGTTTTCGATTAAGTTAACGGTGTTACCTCTCATATTTAGAACCACAGTCTTGGCTACTAATTTAGGAGTTCCTCCATACGAATCACCTTCGGCAACTTCATAGTTTTCAGCAACACCGTCTACAATTCTGGCATATTCGTGATAATGCAAAGTAATGTCTCCTCTCGAAAAATCGAGTTGTACGAGCGTACCATCAGCTAATTTTTCTACTTGAAAATAAATTCCTTTAAAGTAGTCTTTAAATACATTATTGTTTAAAAGCTTTCCAGAAGGTGCATTCATTATTTTTTCCTTAAAAAAGGCAGTATCTAACTTGAGCCTAATGCGTGGTGTTAATCTTTGGTCAACTTCTTTAGGAGTAATTGGTTTTAATCCGCGGTCTAATTTAAGTGTAACAAATTCTTTGGCACTTTCTGCGGAACTTGGATTAAAAGCCGTGTTTTGCTTTGTATCCTCCGCGTTGTTGAGCATCGAACCAATTTTATTTGCATTGAAGTCGGCATCTTGATTGGTATAATATCTTTGTTGTGTTTGAAAGTTGTCGTTTGGGTTCAAATTATTCAACACATACCCTGACTCAAACACTTTTAAACTGAAAGCTCCCGAACCATTTATAGAATCTATACGGTAGGTTGCAGCTGCGGTTTCAGAAGGAAGTCTTGTACTAAAATAAGGTATAGTAAGTACAACACTGTCTAGAACTGGATTTTTAGCACTATCAAAAATTGGGTTTACACTAGCCAATTCGAGTTGGGTTACAAAGTTAGCCTTTACAGTTCCGAAAACAGGATGTGTGTAAACGCCTAATGCATTGATTGGTAAATTATTTGATTGTACTACGCTTGTAGGTAAAGTAAATGCCTTAACTGTTGAAAGGTTGTTTGGTAAAAATAAATAATGATCTTCATCTACGATTCCTGAACCTATTTCGCTAAACTCATCGTCACAAGAAGTAATCGTAAAAGTTAATAAAATCAGTGCGACAATGATTGTATAAAAGGGTATTTTATTCATAAAAAAAATAATTTTTTAAAAGCTTTCTTTCCATGCTTCTTTCGCTAAGTATTGATTTTACAAAGCGAATGGGCTTTAAATTGGGCTCTTATTTACTTAGCCTAAAAGCACTTTTGTTTTGTAAAAGTCAGTATACATTTCGGCAAACTTATCTTTGGGGACGAAAGGTAATAAAGGTTTGGCTGTAGATTCAATAAACTTTGTTAAACTTGGAGAAATATTTTGTGAACTGATAATAACAGCATCTGAATGTGAAATGGCAACTTTTAATAAATTTTCGTATGTCGGATTTTCTAAGTCTGCTATGGCTTCATGTGGAATTCCGTCAAATTTAACTTTGTTAATCATTTCAGGATTCAGCTGTCCTTCAAAAGAACTTCCGTATACCGAGGTTACAATTCGGGTATTTTCAAATAATGCCTCGTCCTTATAAAAATGTTTCATGTAAACAGGCAGCATTCCTGCCATCCAGCCGTGAACGTGTATAATATCAGGAACCCAATTTAATTTTTTCACGGTTTCAACAACGCCTTTGGCAAAAAATATAGCCCTTTCATCGTTATCAGCGTATAAAACGCCATCTTCATCTGTAAAGGTTGCTTTTCGTTTAAAATATTCATCATTATCAATGAAATAGACCTGAATTCTTTCTTTAGGAATAGAAGCTACCTTGATTATCAAAGGCATATCTAAATCATTAACGACCAAATTCATCCCAGAAAGTCGAATTACTTCGTGTAACTGATGTCTTCTTTCATTAATATTTCCGTATCTTGGCATAAATATTCTAATCTGTCCTCCTTGATCATTGATCATTTTAGGCACATCATACGACATTGATGAGACTTCGTTTTCTGCTAAGTAGGGCACTACTTCAGACGACACATACAATATTCTCTTATCATTCATATTACTTTTTTCTTTCTTCTTTTAACGAGAAATAGAGGGCAAAATTACAAAAAATTACGCAGTTAATAACTATTATATTAATTTTGCATCGCTCAAACCAAATATCATGCAATTATTTACAACCCGAATTGACTTAAAAAACCACTTAGAAGGCTTTATTTCTAAAGGAAAATCTATTGGTTTTGTGCCCACGATGGGTGCCTTACATCAGGGTCACCTTTCTTTGATTCAAAAGTCATTAGGGCAAAATGCAGTTACGGTTATCAGTATTTTTGTCAACCCAACACAGTTTAATAACAGTACTGATTTAGAAAATTATCCAAGAACGCTAGAGGCCGATGTGGAAAAATTAAAAGAAGTGAGTGATGAAGTTATCGTTTTTGCTCCATCTGTTTTTGAAATGTATCAAGGTAATACTGCTGCACAACATTTTGATTTTGACGGTTTAGAAAATGAAATGGAAGGAAAACACCGTCCAGGGCATTTTGACGGGGTAGGAACCATTGTAAAAACATTGTTCGAAATTGTCAGTCCTACTCGTGCTTATTTTGGAGAAAAAGATTTTCAGCAATTGCAAATTGTTAAAAAAATGGTTCAGAATAATCATTTGCCTGTAGAGGTATTGGGTCAACCTATATATAGAGAACCCAACGGCCTAGCGATGAGTTCTCGAAACGAACGTTTGACCAAAACCCAAAGAGAAGAGGCTGCCTTGATTTACAAAACCTTACAAGGTGCTAAAGCCCTTTTTGATACCCATGAAGTAGCAGAGGTAATCCATTGGGTGGAGTCTACTTTTGATAAAAATCTGCTTTTTAAACTAGAATATTTCGAAATTGCCGACGAAAGCACCTTAAAATCAATCAGGTATAAAGAAAAAGGCAAAAAATACCGTGCTTTTATAGCCGTATTTATGAATGATATTCGATTGATTGATACCATTGCATTAAATTAACTAACTTTGCCACATGCAAATTGAAGTAGTAAAATCTAAAATACACCGTGTTACGGTAACAGGAGCCGATTTAAATTACATCGGGTCTATCACTATTGACGAGGCTTTGATGGAAGCGTCTAACATTATTGAAGGCGAAAAAGTGGCCATAGTCAATATCAACAATGGCGAACGCCTCGAAACCTATGCCATCAAAGGGAATCGAAACAGTGGCGAAATTACACTTAACGGTCCAGCGGCACGAAAAGTTCAAAAAGGCGATATCATTATTATCATTGCCTACGGAATCATGGATTTTGAAGCAGCTAAGACATTTAAACCTTCATTGGTTTTTCCGAACGAAAAAGACAATTCTTTGACTTAGTTTGAAAGCAACAACTCGTAAATTTTTTAGTTTAATCGTTCCAGTAATCATTGGAATCGCAATTATCTACTATCAATTTACGACTTTATCAGCTGAAGAACTTCAAAAAATTAAAACTAGCTTTCTCAAAGCAGATTATTTTTACATTCTATTATCTCTATTTATTGCTTTTTTTGGATTTTGGTCTCGTGCCTATCGATGGAAATTTGCCTTAAATCATCTAGGATATCAAACCAAGTTTCACAATACATTTATGACGGTTTGTGTTTCCTATCTGGTAAATTTAACCATTCCTCGTTCGGGTGAAATTTCCAGAGCAGTATTACTCAAAAAATATGAGAACGTGCCTTTTGACAAGGGTTTCGGAACTATTGTAGCCGAACGAATTGTAGACATGATTATTTTTCTTTTGTTTATAATAATTGGATTTTTGATGCAATTTGATAAACTATTTCAATTTTTGTTGAAAAAAAATGTTCAATTCGAAACCCTACTGTGGCTTTTAATTTCTGGAATAATCGTTTTTGTACTTTTTGTTTTAGTGTGGATATATGCCGAGTGGAAAATTATTTTAAAGCTAAAGCAGAAACTTGCGGGATTAATTGAAGGCATGCAAAGTATCTTAAAAATGAAGAGCAAATTAAAATATATTTTTCATTCCCTTTTAATTTGGCTTTCCTATTTAGTCATGTTTTATATCACTATTTTTGCTTTGCCTGAAACTTCAACCATGCCATTTGAAGTAGTTATTATGGGATTTATTTTTGGAACACTTGCCGTAGGGTTTACAAGTGGCGGACTTGGAGCTTATCCTCTAGCCATTGCATTGATTTTTTCCCTCTTCGGTATTTCAAATGATATCGGAATTGCATTTGGGTGGCTAGTATGGCTTTCGCAAACACTCTTAACTATTTTTCTAGGTTTAATATCGTATTTGTTTTTGCCTATTTTAAATAAAAGCAAATAATTTAGTACCTTGCTTTCGTTTTCAGTTAAAAAACTAATTAAATCACCTCTATTAATCTGGAACCTCTTATTTGTTGCCGCAATAAGAGAGGTTTTCAGCTTGTTGAATACTAATTACACCTACTCATGAAAAAGTATTTTGCCCTACTTGCCTTTTGTTTGTTTCTCACGCCAATTTTTGCTCAAACTTCTATCGATACCATACCATCGTTACAGTTAAAAGAAGATCGTGTCATTTCAGTTTCTTTGCCGCCTTCCTACGGAAAAGATAAAAATAAAAAATATCCGCTCTTGCTTGTACTTGATGGCGATTATCTATTTGAATCGTTCAGCGGGGCACTGCAATACGGAAACTTTTGGGATGATTTACCTGAAGTAATTACGGTAGGAATTCATCAAGGAGCTCCATTTGACCGAAATTTAGAAAGCGATTTAGATCAAGAAAACAGTCTTCCGATAGAAAAAGGAGCTCAGTTTTTTGATTTTATTTCCACAGAATTAATTCCTGCTTTAGAGAAAAAATACAAAATTTCATCGTTTAAAATTATCGCCGGACATGATGTTACCGCCGGATTTATGAATACGTTTTTATTTAAAGAAAACCCGCTTTTTGATGCTTATATTTCTATGAGTCCTGAGCTAACAGAACCAAGTGTGACGCAAATTTCGACACGTTTAAGCAGTGTCAATAAACCTATTTTTTATTACCAATCTACCGCAGATGGTGATTTAAAGAAAATGCAAAAAGTGATTAAAACACTCGATACAGCTCTAAAAGCCGCGCCAAACCAAAACCTGTATTATCACTTTGATGATTTTAAAAATGCGTCTCACTATTCGCTCGTTTTGTTTTCCATCCCCAATGCGTTGTATCATATTTTTAGTAGCTATCAACCTATTTCAAACACGGAATTTCAAGAAAAGATTGTTACTTTGCCTAGCAATTATGTAGGGTATTTAACCTCGAAATATGAATACATCGAAAAAGCCTTTGGCATGAAACTTCCGATTCGAGTAAATGATTTTAAAGCCATTGAGGCGGCTATTTTAAAGAATAATGCATTTGCAGAATTTGAAATTTTAGCCGGGTTAGCCAAGAAAAATTACCCCAAAAGTATGCTTTATCATTACCACATGGGTATGTTTTATGAAAAAACAGGCGATTTGGCAAAAGCTTATAAAGCCTATTCAAATGCATTTCAAATGGAAGAAATAGGTGATTTGACCAAAGATTTAATGCTCGAAAAAGCGCAAGAATTGAAGTAGAAACCGAAGTTATGTCAAAAATAAAAACATCTTTTTTCTGTCAAAATTGCGGAACCTCTTATGCCAAATGGCAAGGCCAGTGTAACGCTTGTAAAGAATGGAACACGATAGCCGAAGAAATGATTCAAAAAGAGGAGAAAAAAAGTTGGAATCCAACCCAAACGGATTCTAAGCGATTGGTTAAGCCTCTTAAAATTCGCGAAATAGACAGCACCGAAGAAATCAGGATGGACACACGCGATGGCGAGTTAAACCGCGTTTTAGGTGGTGGTATTGTTCCGGGGTCTTTAATTCTTTTGGGTGGCGAACCGGGTATCGGAAAAAGTACACTGCTATTGCAAATTTCACTCAAATTGCCTTACAAAACCTTATACGTCTCAGGTGAAGAAAGTCAGAAGCAAATTAAAATGCGGGCCGAACGGATTAATCCGCTTAGCGATAATTGTTACATTTTGACGGAAACCAAAACCCAAAATATTTTCAGACAAATTGAAGCCATCGAGCCTGAAATTGTAATTATTGATTCGATTCAAACCCTGCACACCGATTATATCGAATCCTCGGCCGGAAGTATTTCGCAAGTGCGAGAAACAACTGCCGAACTGATAAAATTTGCCAAAGAAACCAATATTCCTGTGATTTTAATAGGTCATATTACCAAAGATGGCACCATTGCTGGGCCTAAAATTTTGGAACACATGGTGGATACTGTGCTGCAATTTGAAGGCGATAGAAATCACATTTACAGAATTTTACGTTCTTTAAAAAATCGTTTTGGTTCTACAGCCGAATTGGGAATTTACGAAATGATAGGCTCTGGATTACGGGAAGTAGCCAATCCGTCTGAAATATTAATTTCACATAAAGAAGAACAACTATCAGGAACGGCTATTGCCACTACTTTGGAGGGAATGCGGCCGCTGATGATTGAAATTCAGGCGCTTGTAAGTACAGCGGTGTACGGAACACCACAACGAAGCACAACAGGATATAACGCCAAAAGACTCAATATGATTCTTGCGGTTTTAGAAAAACGAGCAGGTTTCAGGCTGGGTGCCAAAGATGTTTTTTTGAATGTAACAGGAGGTATTTCTGTTGATGATCCGGCCATCGATTTAGCCGTTGTGGCTGCAATTTTGTCATCGAACGAAGATATTCCTGTAGATAAAGATTTTTGTTTTGCAGGAGAAGTGGGACTTTCGGGCGAAATTCGTCCAGTAAACCGAGTTGATCAACGGATTCAAGAAGCCGAAAAATTGGGTTTCTCGAGTATTTTTGTGTCCAAATACAATAAAATTTCAGTGAAAAATACCGGTATCAAAGTACGATTGGTTTCAAAAATTGAAGATGTGGTAGCGGAGTTATTTGGGTAAACCTCCATGAAGCTATTTATGCATTTTGCTTATTGCTCATGCTTTTGGGTATAGGCTCGAAATCTATTTTTCGGGAACAGAAAACTCTTTTACAAAAGGCTGAAATTCAATGCCTGCCGCATATAATTCAACTTTGATGTGTTCTAGTACCGCTGCATGCATGGACCAAAAATCAGCATTCGTCGCCCAAGGTCGGACGGCCATCGAAACTCCGTTATCTACAAGTCCTGTAACGACAATTTCAGCACTAGGGTCTTTCAAGACGCGAGGATCATTGTCTACAACGGCTTTGCAAATTTCTTTTACTTTACTCAAATCAGTGTCATACGAAACGTTGAAAGTAATGTTAGCTTTTCGGATGCCCGACATCGAATAATTGATAATGTTATTGTTAGAGAGTGCTCCATTGGGAACAAAAATAACCTGATTGTTCACACTCATTAATTTCGTTACAAATATTTGTATTTCGGCTACTGTGCCTGATACGCCTTGGGCTTCAATAAAATCACCTACCCGAAAAGGTTTGAACATAATAATCAGCATGCCGCCTGCAAAGTTAGAAAGCGAGCCTTGTAAAGATAAACCTATAGCCAAACCCATAGCTCCTAAAATGGCTACAAACGATGAGGTGCCGATGCCTAACTTATCAATAACTGCTACAAAGAGTACGATTCGTAAAACCCAAAGTAAGATATCGGCCAAAAATCGGGTTAGGGTAGGGTCGAAATTTCTCTTGAACATCACACGACGTATCAATCTATTCACAATGCGAATGAAGTAGATACCCACAATCAGTAAAATTATAGCCGAAATCAAACTTGGTGCATAGTCCACGAGTGAAGAGATAAACTGTTCGGTATATTTGGTAAATTCTTCGGGAGTGATGTTAAAAAGTATCGACGGAATCATATTTTTTTGGAAATTATTCGGTGCAAATCTAATTATTTTGAAACTTTTTTAAAGTAAAAGCACGTTAAAAAATAGTGTTAATAACGTCGGCTGCATGTTCCGTTGGCGCTTGACATGTTTTGTTTTCGCACCAATAGAACCTTGTTTTTTCAGCAAGAAATCGGTTGGCAAGAAGCGGCAGAGAACTGCTTTTTGTGCTCCCTGAAATCAAAATGCCGGGCAGATACTGTTCATGAAATGGTGTGGCTTCTGTGAGTGCTTTTTCTCCTACGATGCAAAGTTCTTTTGGTTTGGAAATTTCCAAAGACAGCATCAACCAGTTAGAAAATGCAGAGGGATAATCAATATTAGGAAGTAGGTGATTGAGCATGTTTTGTGCTGTTTTTTCATAAAATGCATTCGAGAAGTAAACCGATAAACGGTATAGGTTTCTCGCCATAATGGAGTTTGAAGCGGGTATAACATTGTCTTCCATTTCAAAATGTTCTGCTACAAGAGACGTGTCTAAATCTGAGGTATAACGAAATTTGCTTTGCTTGGTGTCAAAGAAATGTTCCAAACTATAATCAGTTAATTGTTTGGCTTGGTGCAGCCATTTTTCTTCGAAGGTAACTTCATATAAAGCTATAAAACTTTGAATAACGCAGGCATAATCTTCAAGAAAACCGTTTATGGTAGCTACTCCGTTTTTATAATTGCGGTATAAATTTCCGTTGGCCGACCAGAGTTTATGGGTAATGAAATGTGCATTTTCCAAAGCCATTTCGAGATAGCGTTTGTTTTGCAAGGCTTTATAACTTTCTACCAAACCCGATAGGGCAAGAGCATTCCATGAGGTAAGGCATTTATCGTCAAGTTGAGGCCGATTTCTTTTTTGTCGTTCCGCAAGCAGCATTTTCTCCCAATTCTTTTTCTTTTCGATTAATTCGGTAACGGAAATTGTAAAGGCATTGGCAATTTTTTCTAAAGAATCTGTTTGAATCAAAACATAATTGCCGTGTTCCCAATGTCCAAACGAGTTGATATTAAACACGGCACTGAATAATTCAAAGTCGGTAGAAAGTAGTTTTTGGAGTTCACTTTTTTTCCAAACGTAAAAAGCACCTTCTTCGGGTACATTATTTTGATTCAGACTATCGGCATCTAGGGCAGAGTAGAAGCCGCCTTCTTTGTTATCTAAATTCTGTTGTAAAAAAGAAATGGTTTTTTCGATGACTTCCTGATACAACGGATTTTTGGTTCTCTTGAACGCTTGTGCATAAAGTGAAAGTAGTTGGCCGTTGTCATAAAGCATTTTTTCAAAGTGAGGTACATGCCATTTCATATCAACGGAGTACCGCGAAAAACCACCTTCGATAGTGTCAAATAAACCACCGTAGGCCATTTTAGTCAAGGTCAAATCGACAAATTTGAGTAGTTCTTGTTCTCTGTTTTGAAAGCCATAATGCATTAAAAATTCGTAATTGTTGGGCATCATGAATTTGGGTGCACGAGCCATTCCGCCAAATTCATGGTCGAAACTTCGAGACCATTTGGCTACCAAGTCGGCCAAGAGGGTTTCGGTAGTGGTGGTTAATTCGGTTTGGGGTAAATGATTGAGTGAGGCGATGGCTTCTTGTAATTTATCGGCATATTCGATGAGTTTTTCAGGTTTTGTGGTATAGAGATTTTGAAGTTGCTGTAAAGTATCAATCCATTCTTCGCGTTTAAAATAGGTGCCGCCCCAAACGGGTCGGCCGTCGGGAAGGCAAACTACATTAAGTGGCCAACCGCCTCTTTGTGACATGATTTGAACGGCTTTCATGTAAACAGCATCAATATCGGGGCGTTCTTCTCGGTCCACTTTTATGGATGTAAAATGGGCATTCATCACGTGTGCGGCAGCTTCATCTTCGAAGGTTTCGTGTTCCATCACGTGGCACCAGTGACAGGCCGAATAGCCAATGCTTACGATGATAAGCTGGTTTTTATCGAAAGCTTCTTTTATAGTTTCTGGGTTCCATGCTTTCCAATATACTGGATTTTGAGCATGTTGGAGTAGGTAAGGACTGGATTCTGAAGAAAGTAGGTTCATGGTTGAGTTGTATTTTTTAGCCCCGATAGCAGTGGCATCCTTTTTTTAGTTTTGTCTCGGCCCCAAAGCCGAGACAAAGCTAAGAAAAGATAGAACGGATAGCGGGATTAAGCTCCTAAAATTAAAAAAAATAAACCAAATGAGCGTTGGGGTTGCTTTTTGTTTTTGTGCAAATCCTGGTGTTTTATAAAAATGCTTATCTATTTGATAGTAATATTGTTATGCGGTTAAACGTAGTTTTAGACAAGTTTTATCATCTTACGTGAGTTGTGTTATGCCTCCAAATGTGTTTTATTTGAAACGCTCAATTGATTTTTACTACATCGCGGTTTTTATTGATACGGTACCTAAAGATTGCCCTGATTTTAGTCATTGGTTTTTACAGGTTGGAAATGTTTTTATGCCCAACAGGTGTATATGGATTAGGATAGATTTAATTGGCAACTACTATTGATGAAGACACGATATGCATCACTATTTTTAATGGCAATGGGTTTTTTGGTAGTTAAAGTGGATGTGGTTTTAGGAGTAGCTTGTGCCAGCTTGTATTTTACAGTTAAAAGCCCAAAGAAACTGTTTGACGTAATTGATTTAAAAAAACTGTTAATTTAACTTGGATAGCGTTTAAAATCCTAAATCAAAATTAAAGGTGAGTTTGATAACGATATTGTCTTCCAGGCGGCTCAACTGATTGGGGCCATAACGGTAAAATCCGCCTAAACCTAAACCTTTAAAAATTTGGTTGAGTTCGATGCCACTTTCAAAATAGCCTTCATTGAGCGTTTTATAATTAATGCCTTGATGCCGTTCAGGATGCTCCATGTTTCCCCAGCCTAGTCGTGTAACCATCACGAGTGAAGGTTTGATTTTATCAAATAAAGTAACGCGTTTAAAGCCATGTTTGATTTGCAAATATGCAAAACGGTTGCTGAAAAATTCATTGAAATACATGGTTTCAAAACTATTTTTTCCGCCAATGGTAATGCGTTGCAGTAGCCGATCGCGGTTTAAATTGTTAGGCGAGGTGTTGTACAAATGCGTGAGTGGAATGGCTCCAATGCCGTAACCAAGTTCAGCATATACGGTAGTTTTTTGTCCGTTGAGGTGTTTTTTTTGGAAATCCATTCGGACGTCTAGTTTGGTAAATTCAAAATCATTGCCGGCCACTCCGGGTAAAGATTTGGTTACTTGGAAGGTAAACTTGGGATAATTTTTTTCGATTTCGAGCCTCCCTGTCGGAGTTGACATATAATCGCTAAACGGATTCCATTGTACAGAAAGTAAAAAGGTGGTTAGGGTAAATTGGTTATACAGCGTATTATTATAATTAAAAGTATAATTGAACGTAGGAATTACTTCAGTTTGGCTTAATTCTAAAATGCTTTCGGTTTTAGGAACGATTTTAGTTTCAAAAAATCCTCGTATTTGTTTGAATTGATAAAATGTACTTACGTTGATAGGACGCGGATCATAAAGTTTAAAAATGCGTTTGTCTACTGCATAGGTCGTGCTGGCCAATTCTCTGAGGTCGTTGGTATACGAACCACCAATCCATGTGCTCGATGTTTTTGAAAGTTGAATTGTGCCCCCATATTTATATTTGAGTGCTTCGTCTTTGAGTCCATAAGCCAGGTAGCCGTCTAGTTTAAACCAAGAGGATAATTTTTCGTTAGTTACACCACCTATACCTAATCGGAAACCTTCATAATTGTTATATTTGAGCAAATAGCGCAAGTCAAAATCGATAACAGAAAAGGGGAGGTAGCCGTCTAAAATGCGTCGTCCGATTATTAATTTTCGTTCAAGTCCTCTCGAAATAACTAAGCTATCAAGTGATTTATAGGTTTCTTGTCCGCGAAAATCAAGGCTGTCTTTACGGTTTTTTTGCCAAAAAATATCGTCTTTGGCAATGGCATCCTCTGTAATTTGTATGGCAGATTTAGTATTCGAAATGTGCAGCGGAACATTAAATTCGTGTTCGTAATAACTCGATTTAGAAGTTAGTTGCACAAAATCAGAGGTTACTTTTTCGCTGGTTTTGAGGCCTGTAGTAGCTTCTTCTATACCTCTAAATTGAATTTGACCCCCTAGTATTTTGATGTTTTCATTGTTATTGCCTTTTACAATTGTGAAAGATTTACCCGTAGGAAACCACAGTTTTTGTTCCGGAAAGTAAGTATACTCATGGTTTGCACTGATGTTGATTACATTTTTTACCTGCAAAAATGCTTTTGCCACTGCATAATTTTCAGTGTCGATATATAGAATGCCATGTAAATCGGCTGCTGCTTTAGGACTTTTACTAGAAAAATAAATGATATAGACAGGACGGTTTAAGACAGTGCTAGTGTCTAGTAGTGAAAAATTAAAATCTTTAAAAGCGGTAACTCCTAACGGACTTTTATAGGTGTTTTCTAGCAGTTCGTACTTATTATCATAAACCGAAAAGGATTGTAATTTGAGTGCGATGAGTTCATAAATCGGTTTTTTAAATCCCGCCATTTTTATAGCTTCAACGGTTTCTTTGAAATGAGTTCCATTATATTCAAATTTTGATATTTTTTCGGTTTGGTAAATGTGTTGTTTGCTAATTATTTTTTTGAAAATGTAGTCGGTTGAGTCTAATTTTATAAATTTTCGAACACCTCTTTTGAGTTCAAAAATAGAATCTAAATTCCCGTTTATCGAATCGGGATGAGCTGTAATAATCAATTTATTATAACTTTTAAACCGAAAAAAGTTGAGTTTTTGTTTGGGGTCGTTTGTTTGTTTTGCAGCTAACACTTTTTTTATAATGGTTCTTGCCTCGTTTTTAGTTATTGCTACCTCTTTTAGGTTTTCTAACAAAGGCGTTAACTTTACCGTTAGGTTTCTTTGTGCAGTGGGAATTATTTTTTGCGAGCGAAAACCCACATACGAAACAATAAGAGTATCAATTGAATAAGGGCTGGTTAAAGTAAAATTGCCTTCACTATTGGCCATAACAAAAGAGTTTGCTCCAGTAATAGAGGCAAACGAAAGCGGTTTATTGGTAGTAGCATCTAAAACTCGTCCGCTGATTTCAAATTGAGCTTGAGCACCAGAAGCGAGTAGGAGAAGATATAAAACAAGGTATTTCATGATGCATTGCAGCCTTGGCACCTAGCCAATTTTGACCACAAAAGTAGTTTACTTGTAACAAAGAAATTATACATTTAAGTGGATTTTAATACGGGTTATTTCTCGGGCACATCATCTACCGCACTTTCTCTTGACATAACAATAACGTGCTTTCTTTAAAAAAGATATACATGTTAGGCTCAGGTACGGTTGAATTAATGCATTAGTCGATCCGGATTGTAGCCAAAATACGGCATTTCTTTTTCATGAAAAACTACTTCAAAATCTTCAAGCTCTTTTAGAATTGGCAGATATACTTCTTTGTTGATGGGAAGTTGAACACCAGGAGTTTTGATTTTTCCGTTCAAGATTTGTAAGGTCGCCATCGCCACCGGAAGCCCAACCGTTTTAGCCATGGCGGTATAAGTTTGGTCGTCGCCTAGACACACCATCGTTGCATCTATTTGTTGCTTTTTGCCATTCAATTCGTATCCAAATTTATGATACATTACAATCATATCTTTGTCTTCAGGCGAAAGACTCCAACTTTCGGTCAAAATACGTTCTAAAATTTGTGCAGGTGAGGCGTTTTTCAGGCCAACGATTTTTGTGGCACTAAACAAGTCGAGTTCTAAGAGTTTGTCCCAGATAATGTCGTCTTGCTCAATTCCAGTGTTCATTCTAAATTTTGTTTCAACAGAATCAGTAGGATGATAGGGTAAAAATAAATTGGTAAAATCGCGGTAACTGATGTGTTCAGAATTATCTATAATGTAGGTGTCGTCGGTCATGCCAAGTTGTACAAATACATTCCAAGCCTTAGAAAAACCTACTCTTCTGATGGTTCCTCGATACAAAGTTAAAGCGTCTTCTAGTCCATAAACACTTTGGTATTTTAATGAATCGCGGTTGGCATATCCTTCAAATTTTCCGTAGCCATCTACATGAAAAAATTCAGTTCTACGAAATAATTTTTGATACGGGATGTATTTGTATTTTCCTTCCTGAATAAATTTGGCCGCCCCGCCTTGTCCGGCCAAAACCACATTTCTCGGAGCCCAAGTAAACTTATAATTCCATAAATTAGTGTCAGATTCGGGAGCCACTAAGCCGCCACAGAACGACTCGAATAAAATTATTTTTCCGCCTTTGGCTTTAATTTCATCAATTACTTTCATGGCACTCATGTGATCGATTCCGGGGTCAAGCCCGACTTCGTTCATAAAAATAAGTCCTCTAGAAGTCACTTCATTATTTAAAGATTGCATTTCCGGACTGATGTAAGAAGCGGTAACCATATTTTTTTGGAATGTTAAACAGTCTTTGGCTACTTCAAGATGCAAATGAGCGGGTAGCATCGAAATAACGATATCGGCATTTTTTATGGCCGCTTGCCGTTGAGTAACATCAAAAATATCTAGCGCTATTGCCTTAGCGTTGGGATGATTTTGTGTTTTTTGTTGTGCAATTGTCAAGGATAAATCCGCAATGGTAACATGAAGTTGTTCTGTTTCAGATTTTTGTAATAAATAACGAATAAGGGAAGATGCGGAACGTCCGGCACCGATGATTAAAATACTTCTCATAATATAATTGTGTAACACAAAGGTATGTAAATGTTATATTTTTAACCAACGAAAACCTTATAATCTTTATCGATATAAAAGATTGCGTATCTTTGTAAAAATTTTTTATGGAACGAAAAGTTATTTTAACCGCCTTGTTCATGGGGATGGTCTCTATTGTTTTAGGCGCTTTTGGGGCTCATGCTTTAAAAAATTTGTTAGACCCCGCTGCTTTAGTCACTTTCGAAACAGGAGTTCGTTACCAAATGTATCATGCTTTGTTTTTGTTATTTTTGGGCACAAATAACGGAATTCAAGAACAGACTAAAAAAATAATATTTAACTTTACCGTAATTGGAGTACTCTTATTTTCGGGTTCTATTTATTTTTTGGCCACAAATGCCTTAACTTCTTTTGATTTTAAAAAGATTGGTTTTGTAACTCCAATTGGCGGTTTATTGCTAATTATTGCATGGACATTGCTATTTTGGGGTATTTTGAACAAAAAAAGACAAAATTAATAGAATATCTGCAATATCTGAATTATAATATCTACTTTTGCAAACAGAATAAAACACACACAACTTTATATTTATGGATAATAACGCTGTATTTACGAAATCGATTTCGTTGGAAGACTTAGGAATTAAAAATTCGCATGTGCATTATCAGTTAACGCCCGACGAACTTCATGACATTACGATTGCGAAGGGACAAGGTGTAGAAAATTCGACAGGAGCCTTGGCCATCAATACGGGAGAATTTACGGGAAGATCGCCCCAAGACCGTTTCATCGTAAGAGATGCTATCACTGAAAATCAAGTATGGTGGGGAAATGTAAACATCCCATTTTCATCAGAAAATTTTGACAAGCTATATGATAAAGTAACCAAATATCTTTCAGAAAAGGAAGAAATTTTTGTTCGTGATAGTTATGTTTGTGCGGATGATAATTACCGATTAAATGTTCGGGTAGTTACAGAATTGGCCTCTTCTAACTTGTTTTGCTACAATATGTTTCTTCGACCAGAAGCGTCAGAATTAGCACATTTTTCTCCTGACTGGAAAATGATTTGTGCACCTGGTTTTATGGCTGATCCTGCTGTAGATGGCACCCGTCAACATAACTTTGCGATTTTAAATTTTACAAGAAAAATTGCTTTAGTAGGCGGTACGGGATACACTGGAGAGATGAAAAAAGGAATTTTCTCAGCACTTAATTTTATATTACCTGTTGATCGAAATACATTGCCGATGCATTGTTCTGCAAACGTAGGTGATGCCGGTGATACAGCTATTTTCTTTGGACTTTCAGGTACAGGAAAAACTACTTTATCGGCCGACCCGAAACGAAAATTAATCGGTGATGACGAGCACGGTTGGACAAGCGAAAATACTGTTTTTAACTTCGAAGGAGGTTGTTATGCCAAGGTAGTAAACCTTACTGAAGAGCAAGAGCCAGATATTTTTAGAGCAATTAGAAAAGGAGCTATTTTAGAAAATGTGGTATTCAAACCTGGAACAAAAGAAGTCGATTTTGAAGATACTTCCATTACGCCAAACACTCGCGTGAGTTATCCTATTTATCACATCGATAATATTCAACCTGATTCTATCGGAAAAAATCCTAAGAATATCTTTTTCTTAACTGCCGATTCATTTGGTATTTTTCCTCCTATTTCTAAATTAACGCCTGGCCAAGCAGCTTATCATTTTATTTCGGGTTATACTGCTAAAGTTGCTGGGACAGAAGCAGGTGTTACTGAGCCGCAACCTAATTTCTCAGCCTGTTTTGGAGCACCTTTCATGCCACTACATCCTACACGATATGCTGAAATGTTGAGCCAAAAGTTGAAAGAAACAGGGGTAAATGTCTGGTTAATCAATACAGGTTGGACGGGTGGACCGTACGGCGTGGGTAGCAGAATGAAACTAAAATACACACGAGAAATGATTACGGCAGCTTTAAACGGCGATTTAGACCACGTAGCTTACGAAAATCACAAAGTATTTGGTTTTGCTAAACCACAATCGTGCCCTAATGTTCCTTCAGAAATTCTAAATCCAAGAAATACTTGGGCAGACAAAGATTTATACGACGTAAAAGCTGTAGAACTTGCACATAAATTTAAAAATAATTTTGCCAAGTTTGAAGAATTTGCCAACGAAGAGATTTTGGCTGGCGGACCTTTGGTTTAATTTTTTAGAAAAGCAAGCTTGTAAATGAACCAATCTTCTTGGTAGCCCATTTTTAAAAAAGCAACTAAGGAAGTGCGGCTAAGAAAGAACAAAAAAAAGCGTGCTGCTTTAATGATATTTTTGGGTTATTTTACGAAATTTGGATTTTTTAAACCTAAAATCATGAGTAAAACTAAATTAACCATTAGTAAAAATGGCTTTATCAAAGTAGAAGGCGATTTTGAAATTGTAGATACAGAAGGAATTGTATACAATGTACAAGGCAGAACCTCTTTGGGCTTATGTCGTTGCGGATTATCGGCCAATAAACCTTTTTGCGATGGAGCCCACCGAAATGGTTTTGAACACGAACCTAAAGCGTTTGATTTACCACCGGTAAAATCCAAGTAACTAATTTTTTTTAAAAGCCACATTTATTTGTGGCTTTTTTTTTGGTTCTTAATTTAATAACACTCACATAACTTTGCTCAAAACCAATAAAGCCCTAAAGTTGACTATATTTGAAAAAAACGCCATGCCTAAGTTCACCTGTGTTTTTCTGTTATTTTGGAGCTCTAGTTTTGGTCAAGAGCCTGTGGCAAATGACTCGGTGCGTAAAACCAATCCGATTGTTTTTGTGGAAAGTACGTCAGGTTTTGGAGGTAGTAATGGCGGTTTTGTAGGTTTTCTTGGTTTAAACCTCAATTATCAATTTAACCGAACTGATTTGATAACTACCCGATTTACAGCGTTATCAGGAGGTACTTTAGGAACGGCCCTTATTTCGCCAGTTACTCCTTTGCCTATTTTTATTGACAGACAAAAACAGTATGAATTTGCAGCTTTATATGGTAAACGGTGGACTTTTTCAAATTGTTCCCTTGGGGTGTCAACGGGCATAGCTCATTTGCAAAGTACTTATTTTCAAGACATAGAAAATAATTTTAAAAAGTTTGAAACTTCTTCAATTGGAATTCCGTTTGAATTCAACATCAAGTTTTTCAAAGCACAAAAGCAACGTTTTAGAGCATACTACGGACTTATCCCTATTGGTACAAAGAAAGTAAGTTTTGGTCGAAGCGTAGGTTTTAAATTAATGGGTCATTTTTCAAAAAATAATTGGATGGGTTTTGGCTTTACGTACGGCTTTGGTTGGCATAAAAAATATTAATACCTCATGAGTTGATTTTTTTAGGCTTGTTAAGACTTCCTGCTTTTTAAGATTTCATTTTTAGCCGCTGATTGTTTCCAAAAAACATATTTTAAATCAAAGTACTGCCCACTGTAGTTAGTTTTTTGGGAATTTTACACGCATTTCAACTCATCTTATTTCATACAAGTAACGTGTATCAATCTATAAAGAAAATCAAAATTAGTATGACAAATCATTATTTTGACTATTTTTACATACTTAGTTGGAGATATTTTAACAGATAACTTACTTAAATGAAACTTTCTTATATCGCTTTTACCTTTTTTTTGTGTGTAGCTCATCTTCAAGGACAAAACAAAATTGCCGAAGAAATTCAAAAATTAGAACAAAAAAACACAATATTTACTCCAGTTTCGCTTTTAACCGTAGATAATACGATTGCTACTGCAGGTCTTACCGAAGTGGTTACTGGAGCAACTCTAGCCAAAGTAAATCTGAAAAACTTAGCAAAAGTAGCCGCTGATCAGGCAGAATTTATAGAATTAAAAGTGCCTTACCAGAATCAAATTTTTCAAATTCAGTTGTATCGTGTAAATCCGTTTTCTGATAATTTTAGTATCGACACGGATAAAACTAAAAATATCACCTACGAAAAAGGAGCATATTATCGAGGTATAATAAAAGATAATAAGCAGTCTGTAGCCTCGTTTAATTTTTTTAATGGCGAATTTAATGGGGTGTTTTCTTCTGCCAATTTAGGAAATGTGGTGGTTGGAAAGTTAGACAAAGCCAATAATCAAGAGGATTATATTGTTTATTCAGACGCCAATTTTTTAATAACTAACGATTTTGAATGCCATACCGAAGACCCCACAACTCCAACAACTATTTCGTCGGTAGAATTAGGAGTAAATACAATTAAATGTGTAAATTTTTATTTTGAAATTGATTATAACATCTTTTTAAGCAACGGAAGTAGCATTCTACAAACCACCAATTGGATGACCTCGGTGTTTAATAACGTACAAACTTTGTTTGATAACAGCGATATAGATGTGGCGCTTAATGCGATGTTTATCTGGACTACTCCGGATATTTACGATGGTATAGGAGCTTCTTCGAGTGATTACTTATTTGCGTTTAGAGAAAATCGACCCACAATCAATGGAGATGTGGGTATGTTAGTAGGAATTGACCCTGGCGGACTTGGTGGTGTAGCTTTTTTAAATTCTATTTGCCAAAATTTTAATCATTCGTACTCTGATATCAATGGAATTTCTGTAGTATCCGTTCCTACTTATTCATGGACTACTCAGGTTATTTCGCATGAATTTGGACATTCTTTAGGTTCTCCTCATACGCATGCTTGTGTTTGGAACGGAAATAATACGCCAATTGATGGTTGTGGTTCTCAAGCTGGTTATCCTGAAAATGGATGCACCATCATCGGGCCGATTCCAACCGCCGCCGAAAAAGGTAGCATCATGAGTTATTGTCATTTGGTTTCTGGTGTAGGGATCAGTTTTGCCAATGGTTTTGGACCTCAACCTTCCATATTAATGGCAAATACCGTAAATAGCAAACCGTGTTTGAGCACCGATTGTTTAAGTAGTTGTTACAATACAGTTACCAATATTCAGCTTGCTGCCGTTTCTACCAATACCGCTACACTAACGTGGCAAGACACGGATCTAGAAATTACGTCATGGCAAATATCAGTAGCACCTACAGGTTCATCGCCTGTTTGGACTACAGTAGCCCAGCCAAGTTTTCAAGCCGCTGGTTTATCAGCCAATACCTATTATAGCGTTCGAATCAGGCCTGTTTGTACTTCAAGTACTGTTTCGACTGCAAACTATATCTTTGCTACAAATGGTAATTTTTGTGCTTCATTACCATTTACCGACACAGGTGGTGTTCAAAATAATTATGGAAATAGAGAAGCTTTCACCCGAACGATGATTCCTAATCAACCCAATAGTAAAATTGTGGTTACTTTTACACAATTTGCTTTAGAAGAAGATTACGATTTTCTGTATATCTATGATGGATCGAGTGATACAGCTCCTGAACTCAATTTTGGCAACGGGTTTACAGGAATAAATTCGCCAGGAACCATAGTGTCATCTGCCGCAGATGGTGCTTTAACATTCAAGTTCCGTTCTGATGAAGTGGTTACAGATGCAGGATGGTCGGCAACTATTTCGTGTCAAGAAACCCTCGGAATTTCCAATCAATCATTTGTAGATTTCAGTTATTTTCCAAACCCAACTAGTCATCTCATTGCCCTAAAATCCAACACTGCAATTACAGAAATTAAAGTATATAATGTAGAGGGACGGTTACTGCTTACGCAAAAATTAGACTTGTTAGAAACTAACGTTGATTTAGCAGCATTTGCCTCAGGAACTTACTTTTTTAAAGTAAAATTTGATACTATCGAAAAGAACTTTAAAGTGTTGAAGTTATAATCGATTGAACCCGTTGCAATTTTACACTAAGCTTGCATAAAGTTTAAAGTTGTGCGTCAGCTTAAAAGACGAAACCGATAAAAATGAAAGTAACCGATAGGCATAAAATTGACCTTACTGAAAATGGTTTTACGACTGTTGACAATATCTATTCCGACAAGGAAATAGAACAAATTTTGCTTACTATTGAGCAAGCCGACAATGACAAAGAAACGTTCAGAAAATCGGCAGACCTTTTTGCAATTAGACAGTTTTTAAAAGAAATTCCCGAGACTAAGAATTTGGTTTTTAACTACAACTTAAAAGGCGTAGTTACGCAACTTTTGGGGGACAATTATTTCGTGGTTAAGAGCATTTATTTTGACAAACCAGAAACTTCAAATTGGTATGTTTCTTATCACCAAGACTTGACAATTTCAGTTGACAAAAAAATAGAACTTGACAACTTTGGACCTTGGACACCAAAGCAAAATCAATTTTCCGTTCAACCACCAATTGACATTTTAGAGAACATTTATACAATCAGAATTCACCTTGACAACACAGACGAAAATAACGGTGCGTTAAAAGTAATTCCAAAATCACATTCAAAGAAAATTTATCGACCTGAAACCATTGACTGGACGAAAGAAACTGAAATGACTTGTAAAGTGAGTAAAGGGGGAATTATGATAATGAAACCTTTAATTTTACACAGTTCAAGCAGGACAACGAATAATAAAAAAAGGCGAGTAATACACATTGAATTTTCAAATCAAGAATTACCGACAGAATTAAAATGGGCAGAACGACTGAACTGATACAAGAAAGCCGAACGCAAACAGCACCTAAACGCAAGTGGGGGTTCTGTGCTTCTATGATAGTTTGGCCCAAGATTCAAGTTTAGTTTTTCAATTGAATAATTGTGCAAAAAATCCCCACCTACTTGACCTGCGGTATGTTTGCACTAGCTTCCATTCGTAATAAATGGTTGCGATTTAAAACATTATGGCTATATTAATTTATGGGAGTAACGGTTTTATGGAATAATAAAAATGACTTTTTATTTGAAAAAACAAACAAATGAGGGCTTTAGTTTTCTAAGAAAAATAGAACAATCTACTGTCACTCTGTAAAAGTCTGTTTGTTTATTTTTAAATGAAATATTAGCTGTGAAACAAAAAAAGAACATCATTTTCTTACAAATTGTCTAGGGTTTGTAAGAAAATGATGTCCTTTGTGAGCTATATCGGTTGTGCTTTTTTCTCAGCAATACTTAGGGTGCAAAAGTTATAGGCACTTCATAAATTACACCTTCTTGAAAGTTAACTCGCTCAGGAGACCCGGGTACATCACCGATGTAAGGAGCGTCAAATCGAAACAATCCCGAAACGGTTCCTGGTTTTTGTGCTACAGCGTTTTGCAGAACGAATTCTCCAGTGGCTTCATCTTCAACATCAGTGGAATAAAATAACATTTGTCCGTTATTCACATAAGAATATTGGGCCGTTACATTTGGATTATTACGTAAGTCGAAAGTAGCATTTTGAAAAAAAGAAGTAGCTCCATTTCCTACAATAATTATAGGATAAGCAGTAATGCGGACTACTTCAAAACCTTTGAATCCAGATAAAACCAAGGTGCTATCTGCCGGATTGTATACCGCATTAGAAATGTCAGCCCGCCACATAAAATTATCTTTTCTGCCCTGAAAAGCGGGGGTGTTGAACGCTACATCATTTTGGCACGAAACTAAGAAAATGCTAAGCAGTATGAGTGTGAAAACTTTTTTCATTATGATATAAATTTACAGATTGACAATTTGTCTTAAACTTTACAAAAATAGTTTTTTAAACCAAATGTGCTACATTATTTTAAATAAATTAAGTTTGCATCTGCATAATTAACAAAATTTCGTACACCAGTTAAAGATTAAATCCTTGATTAATTAAAATTTACAATTCAAAGTACTGCGAATTAATAAAATGTGTATATTTGCACCCTTAATTAATAGAGGTCGTGTACCTCAAAATTTAATCTTAGATTATGTCTGTAAAAATTAGATTACAACGTCACGGTAAAAAAGGAAAACCCTTTTACTGGGTAGTAGCGGCTGATGCTCGCTCAAAAAGAGATGGTAAATACCTAGAAAAAATTGGTACTTACAATCCAAACACAAATCCTGCTACTATCGAATTGGATTTAGAAAGTGCTGTAAAATGGTTGCACAATGGTGCACAACCTACAGATACTGCTAAAGCGATTCTATCTTACAAAGGTGCTTTATTGAAACACCACCTTGATGGCGGAGTTCGTAAAGGTGCTTTAACACAAGAACAAGCAGATGCTAAACTAGCCGCTTGGTTAGAGGCAAAAGAAAGCAAAGTAGCTGCTAAAAAAGATGGTTTATCATCTTCAAAAGCAGACGCAAAAGCAAAAGCACTTGCTGCTGAAAAGAAAGTAAACGAAGAGCGTATTGCTGCTGCTAAAAAAGCTGAGGCAGAAGCGATTGCTGCTGCAGAAGCTGCAAATGCTCCTGAAGAAGTAGCTCCTGAAGAGGCTGCAACTGAAGAAAGTGAAGAAACTCAAGCATAATTAAAAAGCGATAATGCGTAAAGAAGATTGTTTCTATTTAGGTAAAATCGCAAAAAAATTTAGCTTTAAGGGGGAAGTTTTGGTTTATTTAGACACAGACGAACCTGAGTTATACGAAAATTTGGAATCAATGTTTGTTGAATGTGGCAAACATTTGATTCCTTTTTTTATTGAAAGCAGTTCGCTGCACAAAAACGACTTTTTACGAGTACGATTTGAAGACGTGAAAACAGAAGAAGAAGCAGATGCCTTACTTGGTAATGCCATTTACTTACCCTTAAAAATGTTGCCTAAACTTTCAGGCAATAAATTTTACTATCATGAAGTAATCGGATTTGAACTAGAAGACAAGCGATTCGGATTTGTAGGCGAAATTCAATCCATCAACGATAGTTCTGCACAACCTCTTTTTGAAGTATTGAATGGTGATATAGAAATTCTCATTCCGATGATTGACCATTTCTTGGTAAAAATTGACCGAGAAAATAAAAAAGTCATCATGGACTTGCCTGAGGGTCTAATCGAAATGTACCTATAATGGAAATTCCAAACTTCTAACTTCCAAATTCCAACACTGAGGTAAATTCTAAAAAGGAAATTCCAAATTCCAATATTCCAAATACCAATATTTTAAATTCCAAATTCCAAATTCCAATTACTAGAGTAATTATAGTAAAAGTAATTTAGTAGAAAAAATCACAAAACAGGGAACTGATTGTTTTTTATTTTTGGGTTATATTTGTTAAAACTTACTTTTGCAGTAAAATTTTTTGGGAAACTGATGCAGTTGTAATTTGGATTTTGATAATTAAATTTGACTTGTTTATGGAAAAACCTTTTGATTTAGAGGAACGTACTTTTTTATTTGCCAAGGAATGTCGACTGTATGTTAGATTATTAGCCAAAACTAGTTCAAATATAGAAGACAGTAAACAATTAATCCGGTCATCAGGATCTGTCGGGGCAAATTACATTGAAGCTAATGAAAAACTGGGCGAAAAAGACTTGTCTTTCCGTTTAAAAATCGCTCGAAAAGAAGCCAAAGAATCAAAATATTGGTTACGCTTGTTACATGATTTAAATCCAGAATTAAAAACCACCTCTGAAGTTTTACTATTTGAAGTGGAAGAATTGAGAAAAATACTTTCCGCAATAATTACAAAAATCAATTCTTCTTAGTGATTACAACGCATTTTGAATCCTCTCCCTCCCGAAGCGTCGGGACCCCCAAAGGAGGGGAGCCCGGAATACGTATGTTGGAATTTGGAATGTTAGTATTGGTTTTTCTCTCCTTTAGTTGGAATTTGGAATTTTAAACATTGGAATTTTAGTACTGGAATTTCCCTCCTTCAGTTGTAATTTGGAATTTTAGTATTGGCAGTTCACCTCTTTGGTTGGAATTTGGACTTTTAAACATTGGAATTTCTCTCCTTCAGATGGAATTTGGAATTTAAAAAAAATGAAATTTAATTTTAAACAATTCTCCGTAAATCAAGACCAAACGGCCATGAAAGTCGGAACAGATGGCGTATTACTTGGAGCTTGGACACCGATTCCTGAACATTGTTTTAGTGTTTTAGACATCGGTGCCGGAACAGGCGTTATTGCTTTGATGATAGCCCAAAGAACTCAGGCAGAACACCCGAGCCAGAATGGCGAACTGACATCGCAAATTGATGCAATAGAAATTGACGAACAAGCCTACGAACAAGCCTCGGAAAATTTTGAAAATTCGCCGTGGAATGATCGATTGTTTTGTTTTCATGCCGGACTAGACGAACTTATAGAAGAACCCGAAGACGAATATGATTTGATTATATCTAATCCGCCTTTTTATCCTGAAAATTATAAATCTCCTGACGACCAAAGGGCTACAGCGCGTTTTCAAGATGCCATGCCTTTTGAATTACTCCTCGAAGCCGCTGATTTGTTACTATCAGAAAATGGCGTTTTTTCAGTAGTCATTCCTTTTAAAGAAGAAAGTCGGTTTGTTAATTTAGCAAAGGAATTCGAATTATTTCCTATAAAAATAACCCATGTCAAAGGCACTCCAACTTCCGAAATCAAGCGAAGTTTATTGGCTTTTAGCCGAAATGAACTTTGTGAAATCAACATAGATGTATTAGTTATTGAAACCGAAAGACACAGCTACACTCCAGAATACACTGCTTTAACAAAAGATTTTTATGTAAAAATGTAGTGCTTAACTTTTGCGTTATCTTGATAAACCTATGAGCTGTTTTCGTGAAAATTTGACTGATTCAAAATTCTTTTTCAGTCTATTTTCCGCCTCGTATCAAATTGTATTCTTGAATTCTGCGTTGAAAAAACAGACATCTCTACATGAATTGGAGGGCTTTACTTATTCTTTCCGAGTACCTAGTTTTCTTTTAACACCTGACATTTACTGCTTTATATTTTTCGACCAAAAGCGAAAAATAACGTGATTTTAACTATTTACAAAGCTAAAAAAGGAGTAACTTAGGTCGCAATTAAGGTGTACTCCAAAAAACAAAAATCTACTCACATTATGAAAAACATATTCGCTAGTTTACTACTGCTATTTTCGTTTGTAACGCTTCAAAGTCAAACCCTTTTTACAGGAAAAGTAATCGGTATAAAAGACGGAGACACCGTGGAAATACTCGATAGTAACAATAAAAAAACGACACTACGGCTAGCCGAAGTAGACTGTCCGGAACGAAAACAAGCCTTTGGCACAAGAGCCAAACAGTTTACCTCGGATCAGGTGTATCTCAGAACCATAAATTACAGCGTAACCAACAAGGACCGTTACGGACGATCAGTAGCAAAAATTTATTACGGCACTAAATACTTATCGGCCGAAATTATTAAATACGGCATGGGTTGGCATTATAAAAAACATTCCAAATCCAAAGAGTTGGCGCGTTTAGAACAACAAGCTAGAGCAAAAAGAGTCGGACTTTGGATAGACCCAAACCCCATCAATCCAGCCGACTGGCGAAAAGCAAAAAGGAACGCTTCGCGCAAGTATTAATTTCAAAGATTTTTTAGATTAATACTTTTTTTTGTTGATAACTATTCATTGGCAAAACTGAGATTTAAACGTAGTTTTGTAAAGTTGGAATCAAAATTTTCTTGTATTGTACAAGTTTAGAAACCGCATTTGAATTCATTTTTTTTGGAATTTTTTTCAAAATTAGAATTTAAAATTCAAATCATTTACAGTTAACCTATTGGAAATCAAAAATCTATGTACCTAATATTCGATACAGAAACCACCGGATTACCCAAACGCTGGGACGCTCCTATTACAGATTCAGATAATTGGCCGCGTTGTATTCAAATTGCATGGCAGTTGCATGATGAAATGGGTAACCTACTCGAACATCAAGATTTTTTGATTAAGCCAGAGGGGTTCAATATTCCGTTTGATGCCGAACGTATTCATGGTATTTCAACAGAATTAGCCGAAAAAAAGGGCGCTTTTCTAACTGATGTTTTGGCACAATTCAACATTGCCTTAGGCAAAACTAAATTCATTGTTGGACAAAATTTAGGATTTGACCTCAACATCGTTGGAGCTGAATTTCATCGTGTAGGTATTGCAACTCCTATGAATTCAAAGAAAGTGTTGGACACCTGTACCGAAATCACAGCCAATTTATTAAAACTGCCAGGCGGTCGTGGAGGCCGATTCAAACTGCCTACCTTAACCGAATTGCACCAGTATTTATTCAACAGTCCGTTTTTTGAAGCCCACAATGCCACTGCCGATGTCGAGGCTACCACACGCTGTTTTTTAGAATTGATTCGCAGAGAAATTTTCACAAAAGAAGAATTAGAAGTTCCGCCGTCTTATTTCAAAGCATTTCAAGAACACAATCCAAACGAAATTCAATTAATTGGATTACAGCACATCAATCTGAAAGCCGCCTCCGAAGAAATTAGAAAAGAGTTACAAACCTTAGAAAAAGAAGGTAGTAAAGTCATTATTTCTGCAGCCGAAAAAAATGATTTAAGAGAAGCCCGATTTGCACATTTGCACAATCACACCCAGTTTTCGGTTTTACAATCTACCATCAGTATTCCGCAGATGATTGCCGCTACAGCTCAATTAAATATGCCTGCTGTTGCCATGACCGACTCGGGCAATATGATGGGGGCTTTTCAATTTGTGAGTGCCGTTATCAATCATAATAAATCCGTAAAATCAAAAATTGAAGCAGCCCTTGCCGCCGGCGAACAACCCACTGTTTCGGAAATAAAACCCATTGTGGGCTGCGAATTTAATGTATGCGAAAACCATCTCGAAAAAACCAAGAAAGACAATGGATACCAAGTGGTGTTATTGGCCAAAAATAAAAACGGTTACCATAATTTAGTCAAACTTTCATCCATAGCCTACACCAAAGGATTTTACTACGTGCCAAGAGTAGATCGAGCCTTAATCGAAGCTTTTAAAGAAGATATTATTGTCTTGTCGGGCAATTTGTATGGCGAAATTCCGAGTAAAATATTGAACATTGGCGAAAACCAAGCCGAAGAAGCACTGCTTTGGTGGAAACAGCAATTTGGAGACGATTTCTATCTCGAAGTGATGCGCCACAACCAAGAAGATGAAAATCGGGTCAATCAAACCTTGATTGAATTTGCTAAAAAACATCAGGTAAAACTGGTAGCCACCAACAATACTTTTTATTTAAAAAAAGAAGATGCCAACGCCCACGACATTTTACTTTGTGTGAAAGATGGCGAAAAGCAAGCCACCCCAATAGGACGAGGAAGAGGTTACCGCTACGGACTTCCTAATCAGGAATATTATTTTAAGTCGCAGGAGGAGATGAAAAATTTGTTTTCGGACCTACCCGAAGCCATTTTTTCTATCCAAGAAATTATCAACAAGGTAGAAAGCTACTCTTTATACCGCGACGTATTGCTACCCAAATACGATATTCCAGCTGAGTTTATAGATACTGAAGACGAAAAAGACGGCGGTGTTCGAGGAGAAAACGCCTATTTACGCCACCTTACTATGTTAGGTGCTCAAAAAAGATACAGCACCATTACGCCAGAAATTCAAGAACGTTTAGACTTCGAACTTTTAACCATTTCAAATTCGGGTTATCCGGGTTACTTTTTGATCGTACAAGACTTTATTGCCGAAGCACGAAAAATGGATGTTTCGGTGGGACCAGGACGGGGTTCAGCAGCGGGTTCGGCAGTGGCGTATTGTTTAGGAATTACCAACATCGACCCCATTAAATACGACTTGCTTTTTGAGCGTTTTCTCAATCCTGATCGTGTGTCGATGCCCGATATTGATATCGATTTTGACGATGAAGGTCGTGGTCGTGTCATGGAATATGTTATCAAAAAATACGGTCAACAGCAAGTAGCACAAATTATTACCTACGGTAAAATGGCTACCAAATCAGCCATTCGAGATACCGCTCGCGTTTTAGATTTACCCCTTTTTGAAGCCGATAGGATTGCGAAATTGATTCCGAATATGATGCCTTCTAAGTGGAATTTGGCGCGGTTTATTTCAGAAAATGAAGACGAAGTAAAAAAAGCACTTCGCTCAGACGAGTTTGAAAGCGTGAAGCAACTTATTGCAATTGCAAACGAAGGCGAATTGGCTGGCGAAACCATACAACAGGCTAAAATATTGGAAGGCTCTCTGCGGAATACCGGAATTCACGCTTGTGGCGTAATCATTACTCCATCTGATATTACCAATTATGTTCCGGTAACCACGGCCAAAGATTCAGATTTATACGTAACGCAGTTTGATAACTCCGTGGCAGAAAGTGCCGGATTATTGAAGATGGATTTCTTGGGTCTGAAAACCTTGACTCTGATTAAAGACACCGTAAAACTGGTGAAATACCGCAACGGAATTGACCTCAATCCGGATGAATTTCCGATTGATGATGCCCAAACATACGAACTTTTTCAGCGTGGTGAAACCGTGGGTATATTCCAGTACGAATCGCCAGGAATGCAAAAATACCTGCGTGATTTAAAGCCAACGGTTTTTGGCGATTTAATTGCGATGAATGCACTGTATCGCCCGGGACCATTAGAATATATTCCTTCTTTTGTACGAAGAAAAAACGGCGAAGAACCTATTGTTTATGATTTAGAAGCCTGTCAAGAATACCTCGGCGAAACCTACGGAATTACCGTTTATCAAGAGCAAGTAATGCTTTTATCACAATCTTTGGCAGGCTTTTCTAAAGGTGATGCCGACGTTTTGCGAAAAGCCATGGGTAAGAAGCAAAAAGACGTTCTGGATAAAATGAAACCGCAATTTATAGCCCAAGCCTCAGCTAAAGGCCATGACGCACAAATTCTAGAAAAAATATGGAAAGACTGGGAAGCCTTTGCTAGCTATGCTTTTAATAAATCGCACTCTACCTGTTATGCCTGGATTGCGTATCAAACGGCCTATCTCAAAGCCCATTATCCTGCCGAATATATGGCTGCGGTTTTATCCAATAACATGAACGATATCAAACAGGTTTCGTTTTTCATGGAAGAATGTAAACGAATGGGGCTTAAAGTTTTAGGACCGTGTGTGAATGAGTCGTTCTACAAATTTACGGTAAATAATGATTATGCCATCCGATTTGGCATGGGAGCCATAAAAGGTGTGGGTTCTGGAGCGGTAGAAACCATTGTAAACAATAGAAAAAACGGAAAATACAAATCGATTTTTGATCTGGCCAAACGCATTGACCTTCGGGCTGCGAATAAAAAAGCCATCGAAAACCTAGCTCTTGCGGGAGGTTTTGATACATTTGAAGGCACTACAAGAGCTCAATATTTTCATCATGACGAAGGCGACAACATAACATTTTATGAAAAAGCAATGCGTTACGGCGCCAAATTCCAAGAAAATGAAAATTCTTCGCAAGTAAGTTTATTTGGTGAGACTAGTGATGTGCAAATTGCCGAACCAACCATTCCACCCTGCGAAGATTGGAGTACGATGGAAAAATTAGCCAAAGAAAAAGAAGTAGTAGGCATTTATATTTCGGGCCATCCGCTCGACGATTTCCGGTTTGAGATGAGTTATTTTTGCAATACAAGCCTCGAATCTTTACGTAATTTAGAACAATTTGTAGGAAAAAGCTTAACCTTTGCCGGAATCATCAATAATGTGCAACACCGCGTTTCACAGAAAGGAAAGGGATGGGCCACTTTCACTTTAGAGGGTTATGATGAGAGTTTCGAATTCCGAATTTTCAACGATGAATACCTTAAATTTCGTCATTTTTTAATTCAAAACAATTTTACCTACTTTAAAATTTTAGTCAAAGAAGGCTGGACCAATAAAGAAACAGGAAAAAAGTCAGATCCACAAATTCAGTTTACAGACGTCAAACAATTACAAGATGTACTGAATACATTTTCTAAGAAAATCATCATCGACCTTGACATCAAAGCGTTAAAGCCCGAGTTGATAGAAAATTTAAGTACGGTTTTTAATTCTTTTCAAGGCGATCACCCTGTGAGTTTTGAAATTTTAGAAACCGAAAAAACGATGGTGCAGCAGGTGGTCAAGCGCCAAGAGATTGCAGTTGAGACGATAGATAGTGATACGGACCTTGACGAATCGTTGGATTTAGAAGTAGAAGAGGCAATGGCTCCTCCGCTGGAAATAGCTACTGAAGCAGAGGAAATACGAGTCTTAACCAAGTTGGCCATGAATAGCCGAAAAGTAAAAGTAAATATTTGTTATGAACTTTTACAACAGTTAGAAAAGTTTGATGTTCGCTTCCGACTCAATTAACACAATCAGGTTTAACAATTTACAAATAGCTAAAACTAATATAAAATGAGTTTTAAACTCAATTAAAAAATGTAATTTTGCTGTTCACATAAAATTAAAATAGTATGGCATTAACAATAACAGATGCTACTTTTGATGAGGTAGTATTACAATCAGAAAAACCAGTAGTGGTAGATTTTTGGGCAGCTTGGTGCGGACCATGCCGTATGGTAGGGCCTGTAATTGACGAGCTAGCTAATGAATACGAAGGCAGAGCCGTTGTAGGAAAAGTAGATGTTGACGCAAATCAGGAGTTTGCCGCAAAATACAGCGTTCGAAACATTCCAACAGTTTTGGTGTTCCAAAACGGTCAAGTAGTGAGCCGTCAAGTAGGCGTTTCTCCAAAGAAAGCTTACACTGATGCACTCGATGCACTTTTGTAATCTAGTACACTCATAATAGCAAAGGCTTGGCTTCGGTCAAGCCTTTTTTTTTACAGTATCCTTTTATTCCTTTTGATTTTTTACTAATTTGTTTATACTAACGAGAAATTGTGCATCGGAATTCATAATTTAGGTATTTTATTTACGGTAAGATAAAAAATTATTTGTTTTTGACAAACGATGCTTTACTTGTTAACTTATCATCAAAGTCCTTGTTTTTCTCAATTATTTTGCTTATTTATGTACGCGATTTTTTTTTACATCCCCCATGCACCCCGAAACCCTAGAAAAAATAGAAAAAATAGAAAAAATAGAAATTGCTCCAAAATTACTAGAACAAATTAAATCACAGGAGGAAAAACAAGTAATTGTGCATGCAAACGCAAAAGGAATACCTAATTTACATTCACTTAGGGTATGGCCCACGATTTATTTGTTTCCTAAAGAAACATCTTATAAATGCAAATTAATTCAACACTACAATATTGTGTTATATCCAGAATGGCAACTTTTTGGACCTACAGGACAACATCATTTTACTTTGATTTTTGAGGGGCTACCTAGTGATTGTGCTTTTTTTGACATCAAAGAAATAATTCCTGAAACAGGTGCTTTTGAGGCAATAAACATCAAACGAAACGACAGCGATGTCTATTATGTACACTTTTAAAAACCCTACCCAATGACTGTTGAACAACTCAAAAAAGATTTTGCCAAACTGGTTCTTTTGCTCTACCCACTAGGCATTAAAACTTCTAATGATACTTGTAATTTGCCTCTTCCTCCATTTGTCAACAAATTATTGCGGGAGGCAAACGAAATTCACAACCCAAATAATGACGATACACCCACAAAGTATGGCGCTAAAAACAACCCTAGAAATCCAAAAAAAATAGCGAGTAATTATCCATGTTCTAGTTGCATTTATAACTGAAACTTAACCCTTGAGCATCGCAAAATTTGCATAAACTAAATTGCAAATCTTACTCCAATTTCAAATCATCAAAATCAAATTCTTCTACATCTAAAGAATCCGTAGCGGTAGAATCTATTTCGGTTATTCGAATAAAAGACCTCGCTGGCCCTGTAACTTTTATCGGAATTGATTTATACAAAGTATCATCAGCCGTGAGAATGCCTCGCCTGAACATCAAGTTGGTCAAATACTTTTGTTGTGCAACACCTTGATTTCTTAAATTTCCGGTACTGTCAAATTTCCACATAAAACCTTTGGGTCGCGGCACAATACTGGCAAGAAATAAACATTCGTTTAGGCTCAATTGCCAGGGATGTTTTTGAAAATAAAATTGTGATGCTTCGCCAATGCCATACACATTTGGCCCCCATTCGATTACATTAAAATAAACCTCCAACATTCGCTCTTTACTCACAATCCGATTGTTCTCTAAAATATAAACCAATAAGATTTCTTCAAGCTTGCGCGAAAGTGTTTTTTCTCTCGTAAGAAAAACATTCTTAACCAGTTGCATACTGATGGTGCTTCCGCCGCGACTGAATTTCTTGGTTTTTATATTTTTTATAATCGATTGTTTGAATGCTTCTGTGATAAAACCGCGATGCGAAAAAAACGAAGGATCTTCAGTGGTTAAAACAGATTTTCTTAAAAAGGGTGAAATTTCTGATAAAGGGGTATAATTTGGGTTGCTTTCTCCCACAAAAATAGGTCGTTGAGGTTGATTATTTTCAATGGCACGATAGGTAAACGGGGCGTTAATTTTGCCTAAATCTGCCTCGCCATAAGCTAAAATTTTTAAGTCTTTTTTATTGATTTTACTGTCAAAAAGTAACGCGTTGGGATTATTTTTATTGAATTCAAAATCCAATCGGTAGTCAAATTCTCCTGTAGTTTTCATTCCTTCAAAATGAGTAAATAGCCCGTGAGGTAAGGATTCGATAAAATCCTGGGCTTTCATTTTTGGAATTACAATCTTTAAGGCAAAAGTGGTGTCGGTTTCGGTATTGATATTGACATAAGGATGAAATTTAATTTTGTTCAAAACTGCCGTTGAAGCACTGTCGATACCGATATTATTTTCGTCTAGCACAAAATGAAAATCAAAACCCGCCTTGTCAAAAATAACGTCTTTAGTAGCGATTTTGGCGTGATTTACAACTAAATTCACAATCGAGGAGCTGCCTTCTATTTTGAGTATGCCGCTGCTTTTGGCAATATTTTCAATCTTAATTCGAATCGAATCAAAACTAGATGTTAGATTAAACCGTTCGTCAAAATACGGCACTTTTATAGCGCCAGAATCACGATTGGTGAAAGCAATATCAGCGATTTGATTTCTTGGGTCGGCAAAACCAGCAATTTTCCAACGTTGCTCAAACGTATTGGTTTTTACATTAATTGCCGTTTCTAATTGTTTATCGGCAAGTCTTAATTTTTGTAAATTTATGGTTGCTTTTTTGCCATTATCATCAAGTTTGAAAGTCAAATTTTTAATTTCCATGTCGGTGGGAACCAAATTTAAACCTTTAGAAATCAGTCTGTACGCCAAATCGGCATAATTTCTTTTCGTGACGCCATCGGATGCAGTGGTAGATGCGCTTTCTTTTTTCAAAAAAGCGCTAAAGTTTTTTCTGTTTCCTTTTTTAGTAAGCTGCACCAAACCATTTTCAAGATACAGCGTGCCTAACTGTATATCGCCCACAAAAAGAGGCAACAGCCTGACCGAGGTTTGTAACTTTTCAATGGCAAGAAGCGTATCTGCTTGACGAGGAACCAAAGTAATTTTTGAAATTTTCACGCCAGTCAAACCATCAAATTCCGCTGTCTTTATCGATAATTTAGCATCATAATCGCGTTCCATTTTGGATGTGACCTTTGCTATTGATGCTCTTAAAATCGAATTTCGAAAACTGATAAACAAAATAATTAAAAGCAGAAAAAAAATCCCGATGCCAATTAAAATTCGTTTTATTATTTGTTTTTTTGTTTTCATTGATATTGAAGTTGTTCGCGCTAAATAATTGTAAATCAAGGCTTAAATTATACTTAAACTGGGTCAATATAAATTTGAACCCTGTATTCTTGATTTTGTAAAGCTACTAAAAAGTTAGAACAAAAAGTATAAACTTTAGGCTTTGACCCCAAAAAACACTTTTTTTATACACTTTTATTTACTTTTGAAGCCTCCAAAAAGGTGATTTGAACTTTTGTTTTAGGCAATTATCGATGCGTTCTTTTGTGTTTGTGGTTAAAAGCTGTTTCACAAAGTTTCGCCAAGTAGTTTCACGAAGGAATAAATAAGCGTCTTAAAAAAGAATTAGCCATTTTTATTTTTTTGATTAAAAGTAGTTTCACAAAGTTTCGCAAAGTAGTTTCACGAAGGAAAAAATAAGCGTCTTAAAAAAGAATTCATCCTTTGTACAAATCTTCGAATGACTGGTAATCTATATTTTTTGGTCGGAAACGGAGTTCAAGTGCTATGCCTAATGGGCAAAATAGTTAGTTTACAGCGAGTCTAAAACCGTATCATGGTTTCAAACATACATGTAACAATTGATTTTTAGCGGTTCTTTTTTTCCTAGTAGAAAAAGAGTGCGTTTGTTACGGGCTCAAAATAACCCAATGGGTTCCATCATAACCTTCGGTTTTTTTGGTATCTGAGTTAAACCTAATCATCCCCACTTGTGGCGGAATGCCGGTTAAGGCTAATGGATTGTGTTTATAATAATCAATAATTCGTTCGGTAATGTCAAAAGGGGTCAGCCTCGGCGGGACATCTATAATAAAGATAGGATTAAATCGTTCATTTGAAATATAGCCTTTCAACGGATTTTCAAAACAAATAGCCTCTACTTGTCCTATCGAAAGTGCACTGCCAATATCTAATCGTCTTTTACAACCAGTATTGAAATAAAAATAACTGCCGTCAAAACCATAATCTAAAAACAAAGCACAATTGGCAGTACCTACCGTTTCATAGCCAATCAAAATAAGTTGATCAAAGGCACCAAAATCAGCTCCTGTAATTTTTATATTGCCGGTAGGTATCGAATCCAGTCGTTGGGCTTGATGCAGACCTGCTGAGGTGGGTAAAACGTAATGTACGGAATGACTTCCTAGCCAATTCTTAGTAAACAAGTGTAATTTTCCCCTATTAAAAGCAACAGCTTCACAATCAAAACGCGTACTGTTTACGGCGGTTGGTGCCCCAATAGTTTGATCTTCATAACTAAAACTTATCGTTTCAATTTGGCTTGATGCAATTGTAATTGTAGATCCAGGTGCAGTTAGGGCATCGTTTGGAAACTTATAAATTTTTAAATCAGTACGATTGCCGCTCACATTATTTCCGGTATCGCACACATAAATATGCGTAGCATCTTGCGTTATATCTTCCCAATCTACATTGGTGGTTCCTGCAAGAATAATGGTTTTTGTGATAACGCCCGTAGCAGGATTAATTTGGTAAATTGCATTTCCGCCACCGCTGTCCAAAAGTCCGTATAGATGAGAATTATAATAAATCATGCCACTTATTTCGTTCAACTGCGAAGGTAAATTGATAGTCAATCCGAGCGTTTGGGTTACAGGGGCATAAATACATGAACCATCATTATAAGTGGCCGCGGTATTAAAATTTGTTGCCTGAGGATCTGTACAACCTGCCATTTGTGCCGAGGTATCGTAAGATAAAAAGCAAAAAACAAAAAGCATAAAAAATAATTTTTTCATCACAGGGGTTAGTTTAGATTTACCCACATTGTACCATTATAAGCTTCAAACTTATTGGAAGTAGTATTAAATCGAATCATACCGGCAACCGCTACCGATGGTTGTTGAGCAGTTGTGCCAACAGGAATTTTTATCGCTCCTGTTCCAGAAACATCTAACTCGCAATCGGGTGTTGTGGTGCCAATGCCTACTTTACCGAGGTGGTATATATTTTCTGTGTTCGAAGTTGCCGCTGCATTTGTAGCTTCGCTATACCATGGTTTTTTACTTGCTTCGGCTATTGAAATCCACGAAGTACCATTACTGAAATAAATGCCAGCCGAAACATCTCCCGTTGATGCGGTATTGTAAACGGTCATTCCAGCTACAAATGATTGAAGCGGCGATGGATTGTTGGTGCTTGATAAGGCAATTCTTGGCAAAAGAAACCCCCTATCTGTCGACGACAAATCTAAAACTGAATTGGGGTTGGGAGACGTAGTGCCAATTCCGACCTGAGATTGTACTCTCACCGTTGCACAAAACAATACCGAAAGAAAGATTATCTTTTTCATTTTTAAATTCGGATGTTATGATTTAGACTATGTTCAAAGATACACAAAATCGAATTAAAAAAGAAAGTAGGCTGCGAAAGTAAATGAAAAATGAACTCAAAAATAAACCCTCACAAAAGGCATAAATGCTTCATTATAAACATTTTGATTTTCTTTAAACAACACATTGTAACGCATTCCAACAGTAACGTTATTACTGCGATAACCCACCCCTAAAAACAAGGCAGTGTTCCAAAAGTTATCTTTAACATTATTTACAACATAGGTATTGTTCACCCGTAATTGTTCTAACTCTGCCGAAAGTTGTACTTCTTGTACAGGATTGACTAACCCAATCAAACTCGCGCCATAGTTAAACGATTCAAAATTGTTTCGCCAGCTTAAGTAACTCGCTTGAACACCCGCTCCCGCCGAAAAATAGTCGTTTACATCATAAATGGCACTTGGTGCGACCAAAATATTCGTAAAACCCGAACCAAGGCTCAAACCAAGGCTTCCGCCAAAATGCAACCGATCGGCAGCTGGATTCGTTTGCTGTGCAGCGACCGAAAAAAAAGACATAATTCCAACAAATAACAGCGTAAAAGTTGGTTTTGTAAAATGGAATAATCGTATCATTTCTTTAAGAAAAGTTTAAGTTATAAAAGTACAAATTATTTAATAGACTGTGCTATTTATTGTACTTTTGCACGGTTATTTTTACTAACATTAGGAAATGCAATAAAATTATGGACAGGTTTTCTTTTTTAAATGCAGCTCACACAGAGTTTTTCGGAGATTTGTACGAACAGTATCTCGAAAATCCCGATAGCATCGAACCCAGTTGGAGAAGTTTTTTTCAGGGTTTTGATTTTGGTACTACAACCTATAACGACGAAAGTCCAGCAGTGCAGCTAGCGGCTGTTGCCGCTCAACCTCAAGATTGTACAAAAGTATCTGATCAACTTCAAAAAGAATTCAATGTTCTTAATTTAATTGAAGCCTACCGTACAAGAGGGCACTTATTTACTAAAACAAATCCCGTTCGCGAGAGAAGAACCTACAAGCCCACGCTTGATATTACTAATTTTGGTCTTTCAGAAAAAGATTTGAATACCATTTTTGATGCCGCAAAAGCCATCAAAATTCAGCCCTGTACACTTAAAGAAATAATTGGTCACCTCGATAATATTTATTGTCAACATATTGGTGTTGAGTATATGTACATTCGTGACCCAGAAATCAGAAGCTGGATTCAAGCTAAAATTGGTTACAATGATAACCTCCCAAAATTTTCAGGCGAGGAAAAAAAACAAATTCTAGCCAAGTTAAATGAAGCTGTTTCTTTCGAAAACTTCTTACACACTAAGTATGTTGGACAAAAGCGTTTTTCGCTAGAAGGTGGAGAAACATTAATTCCTGGTCTTGATGCTTTGATTGAAGCAGCAGCCGAAAAAGGGGTAGAACAATTCGTTATGGGAATGGCTCACCGAGGCCGTTTAAACGTTTTGGCAAATATTTTTGGTAAAAACACCCAAGACATATTCTCTGAATTTGATGGAAAAGATTACGATGATGACGCGCTGTTTGATGGCGATGTAAAATATCATTTGGGTCTTACCGCTGATCGAAAAACCAAATCTGGAAAGAGCATCAACATCAACTTAGCACCAAACCCTTCGCACCTAGAAACTGTTGGCGCTGTTATCGAAGGAATTACGAGAGCCAAGCAAGACCGTTATTTTCCTAATGATAATTCAAAAGTACTGCCTATCGCACTTCACGGAGATGCTGCCGTAGCCGGTCAAGGTATTGTGTATGAAATTGTACAGATGGCGCAACTTGACGGTTATAAAACCGGAGGAACTATTCATGTGGTAATCAATAATCAAGTAGGATTTACAACCAATTATCTCGACGCTCGTTCGTCAACCTATTGTACAGATATTGCTAAAGTAACTTTATCTCCAGTTTTACACGTAAATGCAGATGACGCTGAGGCAGTAGTGCACGCCATGTTGTTTGCCCTCGATTACCGAATGGCGTTTGGACGCGATGTATTTATTGACTTATTGGGTTATCGAAAATACGGACATAATGAAGGAGACGAACCGCGATTTACGCAACCCAAATTGTACAAAATAATTGCGAAGCACCAAAACGCTCGTGATTTATATGCAGCTCAGTTGTTATCCGAAGGCATTATCGCTTCAGATTATGTTAAGGAATTAGAAAACAGCTATAAAGCATCGCTTGAGGAAAATCTTGAGGCTTCACGCAAAAAAGAGCTGACGGTGATTACGCCATTTATGCAAAACGAATGGCAAGGCTTTGCCCAAGCTGATGCTACTAAAATGAGAGAAAAAGTAGATACTACATTTTCTAAAGAACAATTAACAGCTATAGCGGAAGTAATTACGGAGCTTCCTGATGACAAAAAATTCATCAGTAAAATCCAAAAATTAATCAATGATCGGAAAACAATGTTTTTCGAGACAGATAAGATGGATTGGGGAATGGCCGAATTATTAGCCTACGGAAGTTTGCTAACCGAAGGATATGATGTTCGAATTTCGGGTCAAGATGTAGAACGAGGTACATTCTCACACCGTCATGCTGTTGTAAAAGCAGAAGATTCTGAAGAAAAAGTGGTATTGCTTCGTCATTTAAAAGAAGCGGCTAACCAGAAAATGGGTAACTTTTATATTTACAATTCGTTACTGTCTGAGTATGGAGTGGTAGGTTTTGATTACGGTTATGCCCTAGCTAGTCCGAAAACATTAACCATTTGGGAAGCTCAATTTGGCGATTTCAGTAATGGAGCCCAAATAATGCTCGACCAATACATTTCGGCAGCAGAAGACAAATGGAATAACCAAAACGGCTTAGTAATGCTACTACCTCACGGTTATGAGGGTCAAGGTGCCGAACATTCCTCGGCCAGAATGGAAAGATATTTACAAATGTGTGCTCACGAAAACATGTTTGTAGCAGATTGTACCACTCCAGCCAACTTCTTCCACTTGCTAAGAAGACAAATGAAAACGAATTATAGAAAACCCTTAATCGTTTTTACGCCAAAGAGTTTGCTGCGTCATCCATCAGTGGTATCTTCGATAGATGAATTTGCCAACGGCAGTTTCCAAGAAGTCTTAGATGATCCAAATGTTGATAAAAAAGCTGTAAAATCATTGGTTTTCTGTACAGGGAAATTCTATTATGATTTAGTAGCCGAAAGAGAAGCAAATGGCAGAACCGATGTAGCATTTGTAAGAATCGAGCAATTATTTCCATTGCCAATCGAACAACTTAAAGAAATAATTGCAAGTTATCCTAATGTAGACGATTACGTTTGGGCACAAGAAGAGCCTAAAAACATGGGAGCTTACAGCTTTATGCTGATGAACTTTGATTTAGTAAAACTACGTTTAGCTTCATTAAAAGCATACAGTGCTCCAGCGGCAGGAAGTTATGCACGTTCTAAAAAACGTCATGCCAATGCAATAGCAATGGTGTTTGACAAGGGTTTATTTAATTAAATGCCAACCGTTATTAATGAAAATGGATTTCGTTTTTTCTTTTACAGCAATGAACATTTACCAAAGCATATTCACATTGAAAAAGCAGGAAAAACGGCAAAATTTAATTTAGAAAACATAGAATTAGTTAAGTCTTTGGGATTTAATGCAAATGAATTAAACAAATTCGTAGTTTAGTCGAGCTAAATCAAGAATTATTAATAGTTAAATGGGATGGGTTTTTCAGTAATTAGTAAATCAAATAATGCAGTAGATATTGTTTTTTCAGATGCTAAAATGATTGTTTTTTTAGAAGATGGAAGAGAATTGTCTATTCCTTTGGAATGGTTTCCAAGATTGAGAAAAGCAACCAAAGAACAATTAAAAAAATGGCGGTTTATTGGCAAGGGAGAAGGTGTTCATTGGGAAGAAATCGATGAAGACATTTCTATTGAAAATTTACTACATTAATCTATTTTAGAGCGATTGTATATAGTCTAGCTTTTGCGTAAGGGATTGTCTAAAAGTTTTAGGTTTCACGTTTTCTTTATTAACTTGAAACAGTGCAAACTTGAAACATAACAGAAATTTAAGAAATAATAGAATGTTAACTAAACAAGACATATTTAAAAGTATCGAAGAAAACGCGGAGCTTATTAAAAGTTATGGTGTTACTGAGATTGGCTTGTTTGGTTCTTATGTGAGAAATGAACAAACTGAAAATAGTGATATTGATATTTTAATTCATTACAGTGAGGCTTTCTCCTACCGTAAGTTTTTTGATTTTTGCGAAATGATAGAGCATTTATTTCCAAAGAAGGTAGATATTGTTACAAAGAATGGATTAAGTCCTTTTATTGGGCCACATATTCTTAAAGAAGTTAATTATGTCGAAATCTGACGAATTGCAGTTTATAAGTCATATTCAAAAAGAATTACAATTCATTATTGAAAGATTTTACAGAAAATCTTGTAAACCAACACACAAATAAGTAGATTTGGTCTTTTTCTGACCATAAAATTTAAACTAAAAGAACATGATTTTAGAAATGAAAGTCCCATCACCGGGAGAATCCATCACAGAAGTTGAAATCGCAACGTGGTTAGTAAAAGACGGCGATTATGTAGAAAAAGACCAAGCAATAGCCGAAGTTGATTCTGATAAAGCAACACTAGAATTACCTGCCGAAGCAAGCGGAATTATCACGCTTAAAGCCGAAGAAGGCGATGCTGTAGCTGTAGGTGCTGTAGTTTGCCTTATAGATACATCGGCTGAAAAGCCAGGTGGTACGCCTGCTCCAAAAGCAGAAGAGAAAAAAGAAGAACCCAAAGTAGAAGCAAAAAAAGAAGAGCCAAAAGCAGCTCCGGTAGTTGCCCAAACTCCTCCTTCTGCTGCTGCGGGACATCCTTCTCCAGCCGCACGAAAAATTTTAGACGAAAAAAATATTGCGGTTTCAGAAGTTACCGGAACCGGAAAAGCAGGCCGAATCACGAAAGAAGATGCCGTAAATGCGGTACCTTCTATGGGAACGCCAACGGGAGGTAATCGTTCGTCAGAACGCGTAAAGCTTTCGATGTTGCGTAGGAAAGTTGCCGAAAGATTGGTAGCTGCCAAAAACGAAACGGCTATGTTAACCACGTTTAACGAGGTAAACATGACGCCAATTAACATCATCAGAAACGAGTATAAAGACGCTTTTAAAGCTAAACATGGTGGTTTGGGCTTAGGCTTTATGTCTTTCTTTACCAAAGCGGTAACTAGAGCTTTACAAATGTATCCTGATGTAAACTCAATGATAGACGGCGATCATAAAGTATCTTATGATTTTTGCGACATCTCCATTGCGGTTTCTGGCCCTAAAGGATTAATGGTTCCTGTGGTGAGAAATGCAGAAAACTTATCATTCCGAGGAATTGAGGCCGAAATTAAGCGTTTAGCGCTTAGGGCTCGTGATGGTCAAATTACCGTTGACGATATGACAGGCGGAACATTTACTATTACCAATGGTGGTGTTTTCGGAAGTATGCTCTCTACACCAATCATCAACCCCCCACAATCAGGAATTTTAGGAATGCACAATATCATCGAAAGACCTATTGCCGTAAACGGTAAAGTGGAAATTCACCCAATGATGTATGTGGCACTTTCTTATGATCATCGAATTATCGACGGTCGTGAGTCAGTAGGTTTCTTAGTAGCTGTAAAAGAAGCGCTAGAAAACCCATTAGAATTATTGATGAATGGCGATGCTAAAAAAGCATTGGAATTGTAAGCACAACGTATCATTTTTATACAAATCAAAAAATCCCGTTTCAAATCGAAACGGGATTTTTGTTGAAAATTAAAATCGTAAAGAGGATATGGTTTTGAACGCTTTTTAAAGTTAAAATTTACGTATGCACAAACCCTGTTTTCTTTGCTTTGACTAGGTCAAAAAAATGCACCTCATTATAACTTCTGCCGATTGTCTTCAGAGTTGGTGTCGATTAATTTGTTGTACGGGTCAACGCCTACTTCTATTGGTTTTTCTTTCACAATAAGGGTGACACGATTATTGATTTTATCTATTTTATACTTTTTGTTGAACAACTCATTTTCCAACTCGTATTTGCCTTTTTTAGTTTTTTCGCCAAAGATACCCACTTCGATATAATCATTTAAAGGATAGGATTCGATAGTAGATTTTCCTTTATAAGTCAATGTTCTTCCGTTTTTATCTTTAAATATTTTCTTGCCTTTATCAGAAGAACGGTATTTAGAAACTAAAAACGTAATGTCTACTTGGTAGGTTCCATCAGGTAGTTTTTTTGAAGTTACTTTATCTACTTTATTGTCATACAAAGTGATGGTTTCAAACATATCTTTAATCAAATACTGGTATTGTTGTGGAGTTCCGCGTTTGATGTGATTGACAAATTCGATTGAATTGGTGTATGGAGCTTCTTGGAATGCAACTTCTTTTACATACCCTTTTAAGATGTTGTTGAAATTCTTTTCGCCGAGGTAGTCACTCATAGCATACAGTACTAGCGATCCTTTGTTGTAATGAATATACTGCTGATTTTCGTTATACATCAATGGATTTTCGTTTTTCCATTCAAAAGTTCGGCCTTGGAGGTAGCTGTCTAAAGCGTCTTTTAGAAAGCGTCTCATCTGTGCTTTGCCATATTTGTGTTCTAACACTTTTAGCGAACTGTATTCTGAAAGTGATTCTGACATCAAAGTCGCGCCTTTTACATTGGCACCAATCACTTGATGAGCCCACCATTGATGCGCAATTTCGTGCGAAATTACCGAAAAAGGATAATCAACAGCGTTTGGGTCTTCTTCATCAACATCGGCAATAAAACCAATCGCCTCTGAAAACGGAATTGTATTGGCAAACGATTGAGCAAAAGTACCCATAGTTCTCGGAAACTCAATAATTCGGGCTTGCTTGTGTTGATAAGGGCTGAAGTTTTCTGAATAATAGGTAAGCGAACGTTTCATAGCATCCATCATCCGGTCCAGATTGTACTCGTGTCCTTTGTGGTAATAAATTTCAAGATTTACACCATTCCATTTGTCTTTTTTGACCTCATATCTAGCCGAATTAAAAGCGTAGAAATTGAGCATTTTCTGATCCATTTTATAATGAAAGTACTTTCTTCCGTCTTTAACCCATTCCTTTTGAAGATAGCCTGGAGCAATAGCAATCTGGTCTTCCGAAGTACTCACGGTTGTTTCAAAGGTAATCCAATCAGCATTATCAGAAATATACGTATTTCTTCGTGCAATAGAATCAGTTGTAGCAGGCATTCGTTCTTTGGCAGGTAAATTGTATTTTTTTCGCACCGTATTATCGGCTATTTCACCAGCATCAGAATAGCCGAAGGAAGGAAACATGCCGTTGTTTAAAAAAGTACCGTTTTCAATCACAGGAGAGTTGTCTTCCAGAAACGTATTGGCTTTATTTTTTACCTCGAAATTCACCACGAGCGTATCGCCAGGCACTAGCGATTTTTCTAATTGATAAATATCGAAGTCAAGTATTGAGTCTTTAGAAACCAATTTGTTTGGCATGTCAAACGTGATTTTCTTCAAATTTCCGCCATAATTGATAAACAACGAATCGATGTTTTTATCGGTTTTGTTCACCATAATGTAGTTTACTGTAGCTTGATAATTTCGTTCTTTCGGAAAAATATTCATGTCTACTTTTACATCTACAATACGAGGTTGCGGATAATTTTCGAACTTTTTATATTTTTTTTCAAAATCTACTTGCTGTAATTCTAATTCCTGGCTCGAATAATACGACTGATCGACCGTGTCATGCCGATAAATGGCAGTTCCTAGGCCAATAAAAGCTGCAAAAGAAATCAAGGACGGAATCAGAATAGCAGGTTTCATTCGCTTGACGGCAATTTGTAATCGTTCTTTAGCACCTGATAAAATACCGCGTCTGAAAAACAAAAGCGTAATGCCGTAGAAAAAGCCGATTAGAAATAACCAATAGAATTTATAAATAAAAAATCCTCGAACTGAGCCATAACCATTCATGTCAGAAAAAGCATAACCTGGCCCTGAATTAAAGGTAAAAATGGGATGCTCGATTCCTAAGGCTGAAACAGTAGGTAACGCCAATAAAAGCACTAAAATAACAAAAAAACCAACTAAATAATTCTTGAAAAACGATTGTATGAATAATGAAAAGCCAATTAAAATAACAAAACTAATCAGGTTAAAACCAAAAAGTTCTTTAACGTAATGTAGAATTTCGAAATTGTAATAGCCATAATAAACTTGAACCAACATGCAAGAAATCATTCCGAGAAATAAAATCACGAGCGTCATTCTAAAAAGTGCTAAAAATTTAGAAAGCAATAATGTCCAATTCGGAATTGCTGTTGCATCTACCAATCCGTTCATGCGGCTGCTTACCGCTAATTGAATGAGGTATCCTGAGAATAGAAAAATTAAAATTCTGATGAAAAAAGTAAACGTTCCGCCTAATAAATCAAGTACTTTCCATGTTACGGGATAGGTTCTTGTGCCAAATAATTCCTGACCTAAAGTGGCCCCAGAAATCAATACAAACAGAACGAGGATCGATGCAATGGTGATGAAAATCCAGTTTTTAGTAATCAATCTAAATTCAAAACTAGAAATGCTATAGGCTGTTTTTAAATTCTGAAAAAACGAATAATCGATAGAAACTTTTGGTAAATTAATTCGGATAATGCTTCCAAAATTATTTTTAACCACACGTTCGGCTTTCTTTTTTCGGCCCAAAGTGATCGGCGAATGAGAGAACGAAAACGTAAAATATAAAATGGTAAAAAATAGCATTGATACGCCAATCCAAATCAGACGGTTGTAAATTATAACGTCGTCCAGCGGAATGTCTCTTACATTTTGTTCTTCAATCGTCCAGTATTTAGTAACGTATTGCAAGGCTTCATCACCAAAAGGTTCGATGAGAGAAACCAAGTATTTGTTCTCCATATCATTGGTAATATTGCCCAACAAAGCTTGAAGAATAAACAATACTACCACAAAAATAAAACCGATGTAAACATTTCGAGTAAGGGTTACTAACGTAAAAATAATCGTGCCGATGAATAAAATATTCGGTATCACAAAAATAAAATAGGCTTGAAAATACGCCCAAATACTTATAGGTCCTAACAAACTTTCATTGGCAAATGGTAAAACGGTAGCGATTAAAAAACCCAATCCGATAGAGAAAGTAATAATGATAGTGATTAATAATCCACTCAAAAATTTCCCAACCAAATAATCAAATTTGTTAAACGGATACGAATACAAAATGGTGTGTGTATTGTATTTGAAATCCCTGTAAACTGTGGCGCCAATGACCGTTGGGATAATGAAGTAAACCAATTGCGACAAGCCACTTAAAATGGCATTGATGGCTATGGGTGAGTTGACAATCGTATTTGAAGCGGTTGTAGCACCTAAAAAATCAAAATAGCCCGTTGCAGAAGCCATCAGAAAAAACGAAATCACGAAGAAGAGGGCAAAGTAGAGGTAGAACGATACGTTCTTGAACCATCTTTTAAATTCGAAGGAAAATATGGTGCTTAACATTATACCAGTTCTTTTTTAAGTGCTACAAAATATACATCTTCCAGTCCTGGTTTGGCAGGCACAAAGGTTTCGTCGGGTTGAAATTCGCTGTACACCCTAATATTCAAAGTGTTGTCTTGATTATAATTCGAAGAAATAATATTGAATTTTAATGAAAACGCTTCAAAATCTTCTCTTTCTACAATTCGCATCCACAATTTGCCTTCCAACTCTTTTTCGGCAGCTTCGGGAGTACCGCGATATAAAATTTGTCCGCCGTTTAAAATGGCCAATTCGTGACACAATTCTTTCACATCATCTACAATGTGTGTTGAAAATATTACGGTATGATTGGTGCCAATTTCACGCAAAACATTCAAAAAACGATGACGTTCGGCGGGGTCCAAACCAGCAGTGGGTTCGTCTACAATAATTAATTTTGGATTGTTCAAAAGCAATTGAGCAATCCCAAAACGTTGTTTCATACCACCCGAATATCCCGAAACACTTTTATGCCGAACATCCCATAAGTTGGTCACTTCCAACACTTCTTTGATGATTTTTTTCCGATCAGATGTCGAAGCAATTCCTTTTAATTTTGCAAAATAATCCAATAATTTTTCAGCCGACATGTTCGGATATACGCCAAATTCTTGTGGCAGATAACCCAAAACTTTCCGCAACGACATCGGATCTTCTAAAACATTTATGCCGTCAAATTCAATCGCACCCGAATCTGGTTTTTGCAAAGTAGCAATGGTTCGCATGAGCGATGATTTTCCAGCACCATTCGGGCCTAAAAGTCCGAACATTCCCGCACCAATTTCTAAATTCAAATGGTCTAAGGCTTTAACGCCGTTTTTGTAAGTCTTGCTGAGGTTGGTTATTTCTAGTTTCATATATAAATTAAATTTGTTGTTTTAGTATTAGTAAAGTGATTTTGAGTTTTGTTACAAAAAATTTTAACAAAAGTTAAATTTTGAAAAAATTAGTTTTTAAATAATTATTTTTCTTATTTAATAAATCATTTTTTTTGCTTTAAATTTACCAAAAAGATGAATTATTATTTTAATAAACCTATTTAAAGATGAAAGAATATTTTCTATTTATAATGCTGTTTTCTACTGTTTTTGTTCACTCACAAACAACGATAAAAATGGAAAAAGAGGGCGGTGTTTATACTATTCCTTGTACTGTAAATGGTATAAAACTCAAATTTATTTTTGATACAGGAGCAAGTAATGTGTCGATGTCTTTAACAGAAGCTCGTTTTTTATTAAAAAATGGGTATTTAAAAAAGGAAGATATTTTGAGTGAAGCAAAATTTCAAGATGCAACAGGTAATATTAGTGCTGGAACAATAATCAATATTAGAAAATTTGAATTCTTCGGTCTAATTTTAAGTGATGTTAAAGCCACAATAGTTCACGAACTATCCGCACCGTTATTATTAGGACAAACAGCTATGGCTAAACTGGGAAAATTCCAGTTCGATCCAAATAATGGAACATTAACCATAATGAATAATTCCACAAATACTATTATTAACAGCGACGATGCAGATTTAACAGAAACTGAAAATAAAAAAGAAAACATTGAGAGTATGTTTACTCCTTACAGTGCAGAAGATTATCGCCGTGTAATCCAAGAATGTACCGAAAGATTAACTATAAATCCTCGAGATATTGATGCGTATTTAGAAAGAGGATATTCAAAATCCAATTTAGAAGATTATCAAGGTGCAATTGCGGATTTTACCAAAGTAATAGAGATTGAACCAAATAATGATGACGCCTATGAAGGAAGAGGAATAGCAAAAGACAATTTAGAGGATGTTAAAGGTGCGATTGCAGATTATACTAAAGCAATTGAGTTAGTCCCTAATTCTGTTAGTGCTTATATTCATAGAGGAAATGCAAGATTTTATGATTTACAAGATTATCAAGGTGCATTAGCAGATTATACTAAAGCTATAGAAATTAATCCAGAGAATGAAAATGCTTACAATGACAGAGGAAATGCAAAATATAATGTAAAAGATTTTAAAGGAGCAATAGAAGATTATAATAAAGCAATAGAAATTAATCCAGAAAATGAGAATACTTATTATCCAAGAGGAATGGCAAAATTCTATTTACAAGATTACCAAGGTGCATTGGAAGATTATGACAAAGTAATTGAGATTAATCCAGAAAATGAGAATACTTATTATTATAGAGGATATGCAAAATTCGATTTACAAGATTATCAAGGAGCAATAGAAGATTTTAATAAAGCAACTGAAATTGACTCAGAAAATGAGAATACTTATTATCTTAGAGGAATGGCAAAATTAGATTTACAAGATTATCAAGGAGCAATAGAAGATTATAATAAAGTTTTAGAAATTAACTCAAATGATAGTAATGTCTATTACAACAGAGGGCAAGCAAAGTTCAATTTAAAAGATTATCAAGGAGCAATTGCTGATTATAACAAAGTAATAGAGATAGAGCCAACTAATCACGAAGCTTATTTACATAGAGGAAGAGCAAAAAACATATTAGAAGATTACAGAGGAGGATTATCAGACCTTAACAAGTCACTAACAATAAAGCCATCAAACCTCGCTTATCATTGTAGAGCAAACGCTAAGTTTTTTTTAAAAGATTATCCGGGCTCAATACTGGATTGCACAAAAGCAATCCAACTAGATTCTAAAGATGCGTCATCTTATTATAACAGAGGAGTTGCTAAATTAAGATTAAAACAAAAAGAAAGTGCTTGTTTGGATTTTAGCAAAGCTGGTGAATTAGGAGATGCAGACGCTTATGAAATGATAAAGAACTTTTGTAATTAAAATAGTTTCAAATTAATGCGAGAAAATCTAAAAATCATCATATAAAAAAACCTCACTTTTTGCTTACCTTTGTATTATAAAATAGGTTTACCTTTTTAAAAATTAAAAACTATGCAAACAATTAACATCACTGCCTATACCGAAGACGATTCGCAAATTGAAGCCGTTAAAGCGGTTATGAAAGCATTAAAAATTAAGTTTGAGATTTCAACAGAAAAGCCATATAATCCAGAGTTTGTAGCAAAAATAGAAAAAAGCAAACAAGAAATTAAAGACGGTAAATTTACTCGTGTTAAAAAAGAAGATTTGCAAAGCTTTCTAGGATTATAATGAGTTATAGCATTGATTTTTCTGACCAAGCCACAAGCGATATTGATTTTCATATAAAATCCGGCAATAAAGCTGTTCTAAAAAAAATATATGTTTTGGTAAACGAACTAACCGAACATCCTTTTGAAGGAACTGGAAAACCCGAATCTTTAAAACACAATTTAGCAGGATTGTGGTCGCGTAGAATAAATCTTGAACACCGATTGGTTTATGAAGTTGTACAAGAAACGGTTTTAATTTATTCAGCAAAAGGTCATTATATTTAGAAAAATGACTATTCGATTCTAGGCAAAAGTTTAGCTATAATTGTTACATTATTTTAACATTATTTTTTGAAATGGTAAATGATTCAACCCTGTTTTACGTATTCTTATTTTGAAGAAATTTTCCATTGTCCGGCTTTGGTACTCCTTGTTCGTTCAGTGATGCCGCTGTCTTTTAGCGCTTTGATTTTACGTTTTACGGTACTCAAACTTATATTTAATCTTTGACTTATTTCTGCCGCAATTATTTTGTTGTTTTGGCTTATTAAATAAAATACAGTGTCATTTGCAGTGTCATTACCCGTATTTACGGTGTCAATAAAGTACATTTTATATGCATTTCGATAACCGCTGTTTTTAAAACAATATTTATTGAGACTCCTACGGAGTGACAAATTTGTACGTAAAAATTTCAGTTAGAGAATTATCTTAACCTTCAAATTTGTCATGCTGACGAAGGAAGCATATCTACAACGAGTTAAATCCTAATTCGCAAATCCGAAAACTAAAATCCCAAATTCCAATCCAGATATTTCAATGCCAAATTCTAAATCCTAATTCGTAATTCCTAAATCCGTCGTACCTTTGTCGCTTTCTTAAGCAACACATTATGATCGAAGATAAAAATCAGCAACGTACCAGTATCGGACAACTTGGCGAATTTGGCTTAATTGACCATTTGACACAAAACTTTCAAATCACGCAAACTTCCACCTTAAAAGGAATTGGAGACGATGCCGCTGTCTTGGATTTCAAAGATAAAAAAGTGGTCGTTTCAACCGATTTGTTGATTGAAGGCGTACATTTTGATTTGGCCTACATGCCTTTGAAACATTTGGGTTACAAAGCCGTAGTGGTCAACTTGTCTGACATTTGTGCCATGAATGCAAAGCCGACACAAATAACGGTTTCGGTAGCGGTTTCGAATCGTTTTCCGCTTGAAGCTTTGGAGGAATTGTTTGAAGGAATTACCCTGGCGGCCAATCATTACAAAGTTGACGTTATCGGTGGCGATACCACTTCTTCACAAAAAGGACTGATTATCAGCATTACAGCCCTTGGCGAAGCCGATGAAGCCGAATTAACCTACCGCGACGGAGCGGGCGAAACAGATTTACTCGTTGTTACAGGCGATGTGGGTTCGGCCTATATGGGCTTGCAAGTTTTAGAACGTGAAAAACAAGTGTTTTTAGTCAACCCGAATTCTCAACCGGATTTGGAATTGTATGCCTATTTAGTAGAACGACAATTGAAACCCGAAGCCCGAACCGATGTTCGAACTTTGTTTCATGCTTTGGAACTAAAACCCACCTCGATGATTGATATTTCCGACGGACTCTCGTCAGAAATTATTCATTTGTGCAAAAAATCGAAAGTAGGCTGTAATTTATATGAAGAAAAATTACCCATCGACCCACAGTTAATCAGCGTTTGCGAAGAGTTTAATATTGATTCCACAACTGTAGCTATTAACGGTGGCGAAGATTATGAGTTGCTTTTTACCATAAAATTATCCGACTACGATAAAATAAAAGCCAATCCGCATTTTACCATCATCGGTCACATGACCCAAGAAAGCGAAGGCATTCATTTGATAACGCGAGCCAATACTAAAATTGAATTAAGAGCGAGAGGTTGGAATGCTTTAGAGGAGTAGTTTTTAGTTTACAGTCGCAGTTTTCAGTTTTCAGTCACAGTTTCTAGTCGCAGTTTCTAATCGCAGTAGCAGTCCCGATACTTCGGGATCAGTTTACATTCCGTTCCGAATTTTCGGAATCGGGGACAATTTACAGTTTTCATCCCGAGACTTTGCCTTTGGTCAAGTTTCGTAACTCCCCTCCTTCGGAGGGGTAGGGGGAGGCTTCAATTCCTCCCAATCTCACCAGGATACAAATCTGTAAGCAAATCGCTTTGCCAAAATTCTTTGGTTTCGACATCTAAAACTGTCAATGCTCCTTTGAAAGCCGCTCCAGTATCTACATTCCAGACATTTGCTTTTTGAAGCGGAACCAATTGATTAATTCGGGTTACGGGCGTATGACCAATAAATATTTCTTCGTACAGCAAAAGCCGCTGTGGATAAAACACAGAATCTTTACCAATCGAAGCATCAAGTGCCAAAGCCAATTCCCACAACGTGCGGTCCCAATACAGCAATTTCGGAAAATATTCGTGCTCAACACCTCTTAAGTTGGTAAAACCAGCATGCACAAATAGTCGATTTTTTTCGTCTAAATGATAATTTTCTAACGTTTTTAAAAACGCAATGTGTTCTTGTTTTTTTTCTTCAGAAATGCTTTGGTAAGCCATAATTGTTGCCTCGCCACCGTGAATTTTCCACATTTCATTGTAAGTATCGGTTTCAAGCCAATTCTGTAACAGTTCATCATGGTTTCCTCTCAAAAAAATACAATCATGTGTTTTCTCTACTGCCATCAAAAAATCCAAAACCTGAGGCGACTCACTCCAGCCGTCTACATAATCGCCCAGAAATATCAATTTATCGGCAGGGGTAATTTGGGCTCGTTCAAAAACTTGGTGCAAGGCTTTTAAACCTCCGTGAATATCGCCAAATACCAAGACTCTATTTGGCGCAAGGCCATTTTCTATTTTAGATGACATCATATTTCATTTTTCTCAAAATCCGCATTACTTCCTTAAAAGCAATGTACACTATTTTATTTTCTGCCGCTTTTAGCCACGGCTTTGCTGCAACAAGCTGATTTTTAGCATCTTCAAATCCGTTGAGGTAACAAATCATCAGCGTCGAAGGAATGTTTTCTAAATCTTTCAACTCCCGATGCGATAGTTCAAGACCTTTTTGCATTTTCGAAATCAAGGCCAAATTCGAATTGTAAATATGAAAAAGCATTTTCTTGTTGAATTCCGGTGGCGAAAAAAGCATTTCTCGGTCTATTTTATAATACCCGTTTTCCTGAAAATAAATCACAACGCGTTCTAAAGGGTAAAAACTTGTTTTATCGTTCAATCCTAGCGAAACAAATTCCGTAATTGTAAATTGGTCGTCGTTAAATTCAATTTGAACATCGTCTAAAACCGAATAAAACAACTTAATTTGCTCGTTAATCAATTCAATATCCACCCGCGAAAAATAAGTTTTATCCTTCACTTTCTTTGGAATTCCAGCCCAACAAAGCACAAATAATTCTTTAAAAACTTTATATTTCGGCTGCATGTTTTTATGACGCATATTCATAAAATCCATCACGCCGTCTATCGTATCGCCAATGCTGTTCCGAGAATTATTTTCAATACTTAAAACTATCGCTTCGTTCTGTCGGGTTCTCTCAAAGCCAAAATCAGCAGGCTGGGTGCTACTCCCAATTCGCACAAAAATAGATTGAGCTTCAATAACATGTATGCTTTTTTTAAAATAAGAAACATCCTGATTGGGCTGAATAGTCACAAGACCAATGACTTTATCTTTTGGCAAATTCGGAAATTGTATGTTTTCATACTGAATTTTCGGAGGGTTTTCTAAAAAAGCATTCACTAAATTCTGAATCCGACTGTCGTCAAAAAAGTCATCACCCACAATTTCATTATCGTGGTCTTCCACACCAACCACAATATAAGAATTGTTCTTCGGATTCGAATTAGACAAAGCACAAATGTGTTTCAAAAACTTCGCTTTCCCTTCTCGGGTATGCAAATTCAACTGCCGTTTTTTGTCATAAAAACTACTCTCGTCGTTATGACCGAGAAGATTTTTAATCAAAAGACGTTTGTTAATCATTGCGTTAAGACTGAAGTTTTTACCACAAATTACACAAATTTTCGCAAATTAATTAGTGGAAATTGGTGCAATTTGTGGTTGAAATTTTATTTGAATTAGAAACGCTTATTTACAATTGTCGATGAAGCTTGGTCCACACTCATCACAACCAAATCGGCAATATTTACATGATAAGGTCGTGAAATCACAAAGTGAATCAAATCAGCAATATCCTCAGGTTGCAGTGGTTTGAAACCCTTATAAACTTGACTTGCACGTTCTGAATCTCCTTTAAAGCGAACTTCAGAAAATTCCGTTTCCACCATTCCCGGATGAATCGCTCCAACCCGAATTCCTGTCCCGTTCAAGTCCATCCGCATGCCTTGATTTATCGCATCCACAGCATGTTTTGTAGCACAATACACATTTCCTTTTGGATACACTTCCTTGGCAGCCGTCGAGCCAATATTAATGATATGGCCGTCTTTTTGCTGCATCATCTGCGGAATAATGGCTTTAGAAACGTAGAGTAGCCCTTTGATATTAATGTCAATCATCGCGTCCCAATCGTCCGTTAAACCTTCTTGAACGGTATCCAGTCCGTGGGCATTTCCAGCATTGTTAATCAAAACGTCAATCTGCGAAAAATGTTCTGGCAAGCCGTAAATCTGTTCTAAAACATCCTGCTGATTTCGAACATCAAACTGTAAAAAACACACCTCGGTTAGTGCTTTTAATTCGTGTTCTAATTCCTGCAAACGGTCTAAACGTCTGCCACATAGAATAATTCTGTACTTATTTTGTGCCAATAATCGAGCGGTGGCACGACCAATACCGCTAGTAGCTCCTGTAATTAAAACTGTTTTCATTTGGTAAATTTTTATTATTTTTTTGGGCGTTCCCTATCGGGCGGGCTATTCACTTCAATCTTTTGTTCCGCAAAGCTCCACAAAAGGATTTCCGTTTCTATCCCTAACGCGGTTAAGTGCACAAATAGTAAGTTACTTTTTCTTACGGAATTTCACTGCCGCTACTTTCTGTCCAAATAGCAAACCAATCTTCTTGCTCCAACACAAGTTCCGTGGCTTTAGTAATGTTTTGCAGTCGACTCACATTCACCGTTCCAGCCACAGGATGCACAATCGAAGGATGTTTTAAAATCCAAGCCAACAAAATAATATCGCTACCCACGCCATATTTTTCAACCAGTCGGGCCAGTAGTTTTTTCAAATCCCGCGTTTGTTTCGTGTCTTCTCTAAACACAATTCCCAACGGATTCCATGCCATCGGAATAATGCCGTGCAAAAGCATATAATCTAAACTACCATCAAGCATCGGGTCAAAATGTGTAGCCGAAAACTGTATTTGATTATACCGCACTTCAATTTTTGACCGCAAAAGTTCGGTTTGCGACGGCGTAAAATTAGAAACACCAAATGCTAAAATTTTTCCTTCTGTTTTGAGTTGGCTCACCGCCTCAGCTATTTCGTCTGGATGCATCAACGGATTAGGCCGATGAATCAATAATGCATCTACATAATCGGTTTGTAAATTTTTAAGCGAAGCCTCCACCGATCGAATCATGCTTTCCTTCGAAGATTCATACTGCTTGACTTGGACGCTTCCTGGAGCCGGAAGAATCATGCCACATTTGGTAACCAATTGTATTTTTTCACGCGGTATATTGCTAAGCTTAAATGCTTTGCCAAAATCAGCTTCGGTGGTATAACCGCCATAAATTGCCGCATGATCAAATGTTGTGATGCTATTTTCTACACATACATGAATGGTATGTTCCATTTCGGTTGTAGAAAGTTTTTTGTCCCAGCTGCCCCAATTCATCGTGCCGGCTATTATGCGAGAAAATTTTGAACTCATATCTATTGTTTTTTTTAATTTACATTTTATTTCGTTAATCCCTCCGTTCACGCCACCACTAACGGTTTCGGTTTGTGCATTCCTGCTTTTTTGAGAGCGGTTTTCAGAACACCCTAAAATAAAGCTTCACTCAATTGCCGTCAAGAAGCGTACAAAAATCAGTGCGGCAACATTAATTTCAATTTTCAAAAAAAATCAGTCCGCACATCAGCATTTTAATTGTGTAATTCACAACAAAAGGACCGTTTCATTATGATTTAATTTCTTATTTTAAAATTCTTAAATATATAAAAAGAAAATCACAATTCATGCTTAAAGACCTAGGTTTTACATAAGTTTTAACCAATTTTTAACATCGAACTTATAAAAAATAATTCAATTTGCACCATAATATTTTCACTGACAAAGATACCTAACAAGAAAGACAAAATGGAAGAAAATTCGGCTACATTAGACATTAGAGCTATTAACGAAAAAATAGAACGCGAAAGTGCTTTTATCGATCTGCTGAACATGGAGATGAACAAAGTTATTGTAGGTCAAAAGCACATGATTGAACGCCTCTTAATTGGGCTTCTAGGCCAAGGTCATATTTTATTAGAAGGAGTTCCTGGTTTGGCAAAAACATTAGCTATCAACACTTTATCTCAAGCAGTCGATGGCTCGTTCAGCAGAATTCAATTTACACCTGATTTATTACCAGCGGATGTTGTGGGCACCATGATTTATAACATCAAAGCCAATGAATTTTCTATAAAGAAAGGTCCTATTTTTGCCAACTTTGTACTCGCCGATGAAATCAACCGAGCTCCCGCCAAAGTACAATCGGCTTTACTTGAAGCCATGCAAGAAAAGCAAGTTACCATTGGCGATACGACTTTTAAGTTAGACCGACCTTTTTTAGTACTTGCTACGCAAAACCCGGTTGAACAAGAAGGAACCTATCCGCTACCCGAAGCTCAAGTAGACCGTTTTATGCTTAAAACCGTAATCGATTATCCTAAAATGGAAGACGAACGCCTGGTGGTTCGACAAAATTTAAAAGGTGCTTTTGAGAAAGTAAATTCGGTTATCTCCGTAGAACAAATCATTCGTGCTCAAGCGGCTGTAAGAGAAGTTTACATGGACGAAAAAATCGAAAAATACATCTTAGACATCATTTTTGCTACAAGATATCCCGAAAAATATAGACTCGAAAGTTTAAAACCATTAATCAGTTTTGGTGCCTCGCCTCGTGGAAGTATCAATTTGGCTACGGCAGCTAAATGTTATGCTTTTATCAAACGGAGAGGTTATGTCGTTCCAGAAGATGTTCGTGCCGTTGTACATGATGTATTACGCCACCGTATCGGAATTACCTACGAAGCCGAAGCCGAAAATATCACTTCAATGGACATTATCAATAAGATTGTAAACGAAATTGAAGTACCGTAAAGATAGTTTTCAGTTTTCAGTCACAGTTTTCAGACTTTTGTCTACTGCGACTGAAAACTGCGACTGAAAACTGGATAAATGGAAACAAAAGACTTATTAAAAAAAGTACGAAAAATCGAAATCAAAACCAGAAGATTGAGCAATCATATCTTTTCTGGTGAATACCATACTTCGTTTAAAGGACGCGGAATGACCTTTTCGGAAGTGCGTCAGTACCAATATGGCGATGATATTCGAGCCATCGACTGGAATGTTACTGCTCGATATAACGAGGCTCACGTAAAAGTTTTTGAAGAAGAACGCGAATTAACCATGATGTTGATGGTCGACATTAGCGGTTCGTCGGGTTTTGGAACAAAAAATGCTTTGAAGGAAGATATCGTAACCGAAATTGCCGCTACCATGGCTTTTTCGGCTACACAAAACAATGATAAAATTGGTTTGATACTCTTTTCTGATCAAGTAGAACTATACATTCCTCCAAAAAAGGGAAAGTCGCACGTACTTCGCATTATTCGCGAACTGATTGAATTTCAACCTAAAAGTAATAAAACAGATGTAGCTCAGGTGCTCAAATTTTTATCAAGTACGCAAAAAAAGAAAGCCATCGTGTTCTTGATATCTGATTTCATGGCAGACGATTATGAGCATACATTAAAGATTGCCTCAAAAAAGCATGATATTATTGGTATTCGAGTGTATGACAAACGAGAAGAAACCATTCCGAATTTAGGTGTAGTTCCAATGCTTGATGCCGAAACGGGGGAGGTGGAATTAATCAACACCGGTTCAAAACAAACCCGTTTAAATTACGAGAAGTACTACCAAGAAAAAGTAAAGTATTTTAAAGAAACCTTCAGTAAATGCGGTGCAGGTGTGGTGAGTTCGAGAGTTGACGAAAGTTATGTGACTAAATTATTAGGCTATTTTAAATCAAGATAGGATACTAAAAAGCTAAAGTAGATCAATGAAAATTAAATTATACATTATTCTTTTTTTATGTAGTTACTCACTTTTGGCACAAAAAGTGACCACTTCTATTGATACTACCCAAAATAAAATTGGTGCTCAGTTTAATCTAACCTTAAAAACAGAGGTAGACACGGCCACACAAGTTACCTTCCCGTCGGCGAAAAACTTTGGTGCTTTAGAAGTGATTCGTTCCTACAAAATAGACACGGTAAAAAACGGTGCCCGACATGAATTAATCAAAAAATATGGTCTCACCCAATTTGATTCCGGACGGTACATCATTCCGTCCTTGAAAATTTTGGCGGGTCGAAATATTCTTTTTTCAGATTCAATTGCTGTTACCATTCATAATGTAGCCGTTGACACTTTGAAACAAAAAATGTATGACATCAAGCCAATTGCCAAAGCAGAGGGAACTTCCTGGGGCATTTGGAAATGGATTCTCGGCGTACTTCTTATTTTAGGTATCGGAGTTTTGATGTATTTCTGGATAAAAAAAATACAAAAGAAAAAAATCGAAAAAGAAGAAGTAGTCTACAAATCGCCTATTGAAAAAGCGACTAATTTGCTCAATAACTTAGAAAAAAAAGAGCTTTGGCAAAAAGGTGCTGTAAAGGAATATTACAGCGAACTTACGGATATTGCACGAAATTACATCGAAGAAGCCGTAGAAATTCCAGCCATGGAAAGTACTACTTCTGAATTAATTGAAGCTTTAAAAAAGGCTTCAATGAAAAAGAAAATGAAAATTTCGCCAGAAATACTCGAAAATTTGGAGCGGGTTTTAAAACAAGCCGACTTAGTCAAATTTGCCAAATCAAAACCGCTCGATTTTGAAATTGCCGAAGATAAAAAGAAAATCGAAAAAACAATTCTAACGCTAGACAATGCCATACCAACAGAAATTGAGGCAGATGAAGCAGATGATATCCTGAATGAGGCTCAACGTCAAAAAATACTGCAACAAAAATTGCGCAAGAAAAAAATAACGCGAATTGTGGCTTCGGTTGTGGTGGTTTTTGTTTTATTTTTAGGAACAGCTATTTTTCTCATCGCTACCAAAGGGTTTGACTATGTAAAAGATAATATTATTGGGCACCCGACTAAAGAATTAGTTGAAGGAGAATGGGTTACAAGTGAGTACGGAAATCCAGGGATACTCATAGAAACCCCAAAAGTTCTCAAACGGATTGATGTAAAAAACACTTTGCCTCAAGAAGCATTTGCCATTATTAAAGACATGCAAACCTTTAGTTACGGCAGTTTATTGAATGGATTTTCAGTGACGATTTCGACTTTACAGTATAAGCAACAAACCCAAGTAGATTTAAAAACGGCCATAGAGGGTACACTGCAAGTTTTTGAAGCACAGGGAGCTAAAAATATTATCGGAGACCAAGGCGAATTTACCACCCCAGAAGGAATCAGTGGTGCTAAAGGCTTCGGAACATTTTCGGTTTTAAACCCAATCGATAAAAAAAGCTATGATATGTATTATGAAATAGTTCTTTTTTCGCAAGACGGTGGACTACAGCAAATACAAATCGTGCAGCAGCAAAATGATCGTTACGCCAAGGAAATTTCGGAACGTATTTTAAAATCAATCGAACTTAAAAGAGCCGAAAAATGATGACGAACATAACTTTTTTAAATCCAGGTTTCTTTTGGTTGTTTGCACTGCTACCTTTAGCTATTGCATGGCAAATTTATACACGAGACAAACAGTCTGCTACGTTAAAAATGAGTTCGTTAAAAGGATTTAAACAATCCAAATCAGTACTTAGCACTTTAAAACCAGCGCTTTTTGTTATGCGTATGTTGGCCTTAGCAGCGTTAATTATTGCCATGGCAAGACCCCGAACGGTAAACATCAGTAGTCAAACCAAAACCACAAGAGGTATAGACATCGTTTTGTCTATAGACGTGTCAAGTAGTATGTTGGCCAAAGATTTAAGACCCAATCGCATGGAGGCTTTAAAAAGAGTCGCGTCTGACTTTATTACCTCGCGTCCGAACGACCGAATCGGCTTAGTGCTTTATGCCGGAGAAAGTTATACTAAAGTGCCCGTGACCAGTGATAAATCTGTTTTGGTCAACGGATTATCGAGTATTCGTTTTGATAATGTGTTGCAAGACGGCACAGCCATTGGCACAGGTTTGGCCACAGCCATTAACCGATTAAAAGACAGTAAGGCGAAAAGCAAAGTGATTATTTTGTTGACCGATGGAGTGAATAATTCAGGGACAATCGAACCCGAAACCGCTTCAGAAATCGCGAAAGAATTTGGTATAAAAGTGTATACGATAGGTTTGGGAAGTAACGGAATGGCACAATATCCGTATGCCATTGCGGCAAACGGCGACTTTCTATTCAAAATGATGAAGGTAGAAATCGATGAGGAACTGATGAAAAAAATTGCTAAGAACACGGGTGGAAAATATTTTAGAGCCAGTTCTAATGCTAAATTAGAAACCATTTATAACGAAATCAACAAGTTAGAAACAACCGAAATTGAAGAACTAAAATTCTATGATTACGATGAAAAATACCGCCCATTTTTGATTTTTGCAGGTATACTATTGCTACTCGAAATCGGATTGCTAAACACCGTTTACAGAAGTTTTATTTAATCCCATCACCAACCCTTCCAAAAGGAAAGGTAGACGAAGATTGATAAAATCAGTAGCGAATCATATTACATATAAATTGCAATGAATAAAAATACAATAAGGTTTGATTTTAAATTTGACGTAGAATCTAAAATCTAAAATCCAAAAGCTGAATAATGGAATTAGACGAAAAAAAATATTTATACTTGTTGTTGATACTGCCTATTTTGGCGGGTATTTTCTTGTATAATTTATATTGGAAAAGAAAAAAACAACGCGAGTTTGGCGATATAGAGTTGGTCAAAAAATTAACGCCTGAACAATCAACTTTTAAAGTAGTATTGAAATTAATCACCGTACTTCTTGCCTTCGCATGTTTGATTATCGCTTTAGTCAATCCAAAAATCGGGACCAAAACCGAAACTGTAAAACGAGAGGGTATCGACATTGTTTTTGCCGTTGATGTTTCTAAAAGTATGCTGGCCGAAGACATCGCTCCAAACAGATTAGATAAAAGCAAACAAATTATTTCGCAGATTATCAATGAGTTGGCTGCTGATAGAATTGGCGTTGTAGCCTATGCAGGCAGTGCTTTCCCTGTGCTGCCACTCACTACCGACTATGGCGTGGCCAAGATGTTTGTTCAAAGCATGAATCCCACTATGGTTTCTTCTCAAGGAACTTCGTTAGACGAAGCCATTCAGATCTCGAAAAGTTACTTTGATGAAAAAAGTAAAACCAGTAAATTGGTAATTTTAATATCCGACGGCGAAGACCATTCTGAAGGAGCCAAAGCAAGTGCCGAGGAGGCCACCAAAGCGGGATTGAAAATTTTAACCGTAGGCGTCGGAACAACCAAGGGAGGGCCAATTCCGTTAAAAAGAAACGGTACTGTAGAAAGTTTTCAGCGCGACAGACAGAATGAAGTGGTTATCACAAAATTAAACGAAGTCACCTTACAGGAAATTGCCAAAGCAACCAAAGGAGATTATATCAACGGAAAAAACACCAAGGAAGTAGTAGATTTTGTTAAAAATGCTTTAGAAAATATCGAAAAAACCGAGTTTGCTTCCACCCAATTTACCGACTTCAATTCGCAGTACCAGTGGTTTTTAGGGGTCGGATTACTGTTGCTTTTTCTAGACATCTTCTTACTTGAAAAGAAAACCAGTTGGCTTAAAAAAATGAATTTGTTTAACGAAGAAAAAACTAAAAATTAGCATGAAACCTTATCAAAATATAGTTGCACTGCTGCTGATTCTTTTTTCTTTCCCTCTTCAAGGACAAGAGAAAGACACCAACTTGCCCGAAGGAAATAAGGCATTCAATGATAAAAATTATAGCGATGCCGAGACCAACTACCGTATTTCGGCTTCAAAAAATCCAAAAAAATCGAATGCCTATTATAATTTAGGAAACACGATTTATTCTATCAATCAGCCCTCGGAAGCAAAATTTGCTTTTGGAAATGCTATCAAGAATGCCACAACTCGTGCCGAAAAACACCAAGCCTTTCATAACTTAGGAAACGTTTTTATGAAGGAAAAAAATTATCAAGGTGCGGTTGAAATTTACAAGCAAGCGCTGATTAATAATCCGGCGGATGAAGAGACGCGTTATAATTATGCTTTGGCGAAAAAAATGCTAAAAGACAATCCGCCTCCAAAAGACGACAAGAAGAACGACAAAGAAAAAGAGCAGAAAAAACAACAAGACCAAAAAGAAAAAGACGACAAAAAAGACGGCGACAAAGAGAAGAAAGACCAAGATGGCGATAAGGATAAAAATCAAAATCAAGGAAAACCGAAACCTAAGGAAGGACAAATTTCTAAGGAGCGACTCCAAAACTTGCTGGATGCGGTAAACAATGAGGAGAAAAAAGTTCAAGACAAAGTCAATGCCCAAAAAGTAAAAGGCAAACCAGTAGAAACCGAAAAAGATTGGTAAACGGAGAAACCGAAAATAAAATTGAATTCGAGAGATGAAAAAGTTAGTACAATTTTACCTATTGATTTTTAGCATTACTGCTTTTGCTCAAGTACAATTTGAGGCTAAAGTGAGTAGGAATTCGCTTGGAATCAACGAGCGTCTTCGGGTAGATTTTACAATGAATGCAGACGGTGATAATTTTACACCTCCTGATTTTGAAGGATTTAGGGTAGTCAATGGGCCGATGCAGCAGGTAAGCCAATCGTGGATTAACGGTACAGTAACATTTAATAAAAGTTATTCCTATTTTCTATTACCCACAAGAAAAGGCAGCATCACCATCGATCAAGCCACTATCGAAATCAACGGACAAGTGTACAAGACCTCGCCTGTAAAAGTAAATGTAACGGCCGCGATTGATCTTCCTAAAAATCCATTAGACGCGCCTCAAATTTCGGCAGACGATGCTATTCACTTAATCGCGGAGGTTTCTAAAAGTAATCCTTACATCAACGAACCGATTACGGTAGTGTACAAACTGTACTTTAGTTACAACATCGGAATTACCAATTTTAGGGATTTAGACAAACCAAAATACAATGATTTTTGGAGTCAAAATATTGATATAAAACAACTTAAAATAGAAGACGGAACTTATAATGGAGAACGAAGCCGTTTTGTTACGTTGAAAAAAATTGTGTTATATCCTCAAAAATCGGGTAAATTGTCTATCGAACCTATGGCAATGGAGTTTGACTTAGAATTACCCACTAATCGGCGAACTATATTTGGACAGTTTTTAACAACACAAGCTACCAAACGAGCATCAGCCGGAGCCAAAACTATTAACGTAAAGCCCTTGCCTGAAAACGGCAAGCCAGAGGATTTTTCAGGGGCGGTGGGTCGTTTTTCATTTAAAGCCATACCCTCAAAGACTACCCTGAAACATGGAGAGAGTTTAGACCTAAAAGTAGAAGTGTCGGGTACCGGAAATTTAAAATTATTTGATTTGCCAAAACCAGTTGTGCCTACCGCTTTAGAAATGTATGATCCAGTACATAAAGAAAATGTCACTACGCCTTTGAGTGGCATGACGGGTTCAATTTCTGATAGTTATACCATTATCCCGCAGTACAAAGGAGAATATCCTATTAAACCCATGACATTTTCCTACTTTGATCTTACCACAAAGACGTACAAAACTATCGTATCGCCTGAGATTATGATCAATGTACTGGACGGCCCCGAGAGCACAGAGGCCGTGGCTGCTCAAAATCCGAAAGAAAATTCCAGCAAGAAGGCTATTTCGGTGGCGTCAAAATTTGAGTTTATCAAGTTAAAAACACAACTTAAATCTGTTAAACAAGCTGATTTTTTCGGCAGTACATTGTTTTATAGTTTAATGCTTGGGCCGTTTTTGTGTATTCCAGCATTGTTGCTTTTTAAACGAAGAAAAGAAGCTCGAGATGCTGATGTACTTGGCAATAGAATGAGGAATAGCAACAAATTGGCTAAGAAATATCTGTCCGAAGCCAGAAAACAATTGCAAAATAAGGAGTTGTTTTACATCGCATTAGAAAAAGCTTTACATAATTTCTTGAAAGCAAAACTCAATATTGAAACGTCAGAAATGAGTAAAGAAACCATTCGAGCCATTTTACTCGAACGAAAAGCGAGTGATGCTACTGTTTCGGAATTTATCAAATTGATTGAAGATTGTGAGTTTGCAAGGTATGCTCCTTCGTCTAGTGGTGCGATTCAAATGGATTTTGATAAAGCCGTGGGATTGATTTCTGAATTAGAAAAACAAATTGTGTAAGATTATGAGAACTTTAATTTATATATTTTTGGTGCTTCCGCAAATTTTTTTCGCCCAAAACGGCTTTGAAATCGGAAACGAATTGTACCGCAATAATCAATTTAAAGAAGCAGTTGAAGCTTACGAATCGGTTTTAAAAACCAACAAACATTCGGCGGAATTGTATTTCAATTTAGGCAATGCCTATTATAAACTCAATAAAGTAGCTCCATCCATTTACTATTTTGAGAAAGCACTTTTGCTCAGCCCGAACGATAAGGATATTCAAAATAATTTGGTTTTTGCCCAAAAAAGACAAATAGACGAAATTAAAGACGTACCTGAAGTAGGTTTCGAAAAAGCATTGACCAACATCACTTCTTCGCGAACCTACAATTCGTGGGCTTGGGTAGCCGTTTTCGGTTCGGGATTTATTTTATTGTTTTTTGCACTTTATTATTTTGCAAATCGAACACTGTGGAAACGCGTTTTTTTTAGCGCCATGTTGGTTTCTGGATTAGTCTTAATTGTGGGGGTTTTTGCGGCTGTTTTTGAAAGAAATAAGGAGCAGTTATTTCGTCCAGCTATTGTTTTTGACGAAGCCGTTGCCGTAAAAGCAGAACCAAAAGAGCAAAGTACAGATGCATTTACATTGCACGAAGGAACCAAGGTAGAAGTTAAAGAAAACCTCGACGACTGGCGAAAAATTGAACTTCCAGACGGCACAAATGGTTGGATCAAAGCCAAATCGATAAAGGAATTAAAAGAAAATCTGTAGGAAAAACCTAGTTCAAGCAATTGAAAATGATTGAATTATGAATACATTTTAGTTTGGATTTTCAAAAGCAGAAGAGATTAGTCCTCGTTTCCGAATGGTTTTATTTCCTCAAACCAACTTTCTAAAGCAGGATACATTTTTCCAGAAACTTCTAAAGTAGGATAATATAAAATAGAGTTTACTAGCTGTTCTTTTGAAACAAAGTTTACTTTAGTATTTATTTTATGAAAAAAATGCAACGAGACACTCATCAACAAAATGGTTTTGAGCAAACCTAAAAAAGCACCTGCCGTTTTGTTAAACATACCCAGACCTGCCAACTTAGAAACGGTTGATAAAAACTTGGCAAAAACCGAAATTCCGACTACTACAAGTACAAATGTTAGCGCAAAAGATACAATTTGAATTACTCTTGGCGACCAAGAAACATGTGAACTAATAATTGATTGGGTAAGAAATGAAAATTTCAACGCCAAATAAATGCCCAATAGTAACGAAATCAAGGAAGCAAATTCAATAAAAAAACCGTTCCAAAAGCCTCGTACCAATCCGTACAAGAGTACACAGCCCAAAATAATGTCTATAATTTCCATACACAAGAATTCTTTTGAGCAAGATAAGTACTTTAACAGAAATTCCAAAAGCTTCAATGTATATTTGCAACAGAAAAACTAACTTTAAATTCGGGGCTTCCCTCTTCGGAGGGGCTGGGGCAGGCCTCTAAACTAAAACTATAAATGTCTAGAGATATACAACTTAAAGAACGCTGGGAACTTTTAGTAACCAAACTTTCTGATCAATTTTCGCAAGGCGAAGATTTAGATTTAGACGCCATTATTTATCTAATTGGTGTTCAAGAATTAGGAAAAGTGCATGAGAAATTCAAAAAAGATGAAAAAGTAAATTTGATGCATATTGCCATCTGCCGATTGCTTGAACCCTATGGCTACTATGCTTTTGATTATATTGATAAGGAAGGTTGGCCCCATTATACCGTTAAAGAATCTTTGCCCACTTTAAAAGCCGGAGAACAAACCGTTTTAATGAAAGAAGCCATCGTGAATTATTTTCTAGAAAAAGAATATATTGATTAAGGCGCCAACCTGACTTCGAACCCATCAATATTCAAAGTTAAGTGACAATCTTTTGTAAATAAATCTCTACAACAATTGCTTTCTTTTTAGCACAAAACTTTCGACGAAAAACCTTAAATTTGCATTTTTACGCGACACAATGATAGATAAAATCAAAGCATACATTGCAGAAGCCCAAGCTTTCTCAACCGATAATGCAGCCGAACTCGAAGCATTTAGAATTCAATACCTTGGTAACAAAGGTTTATTGAAAACTCTTTTTGCTGAATTTAAAAACGTTCCAAACGAACAAAAAAAAGAATTCGGGCAAGTAATTAATGCCTTAAAAACAACTGCCGAAGAAAAGCTCAAACAACTGCAAGAAGCCTTAGAAAACAAGCAAGAAATCAAAGGCATTTATGGCGATTTAACCCGGCCTGGCGTGCCCTTTAAAGTGGGAGCCCGTCATCCGATATCGTTGGTGAAAAATCAAATGATTGATATTTTTTCGACCATCGGATTTAATGTTTCCGAAGGACCTGAAATAGAAGACGATTGGCACAATTTTACTGCCTTAAACTTACCCGAATACCATCCGGCACGCGATATGCAGGACACGTTTTTTATCCAAACTAATCCTGATATTTTACTCAGAACCCATACCTCGTCTGTACAAGTGCGGTATATGGAAAATAATAAACCGCCTATCCGTACCATTTCGCCCGGACGAGTATTCAGAAACGAAGCTGTTTCGGCACGATCGCACTGCATTTTTCACCAAATAGAAGGTTTATACATCGATAAAGATGTCTCGTTTGCTGATTTAAAGCAAACCCTACTATATTTTACCAAAGAAATGTTCGGAAAATCTAAGATCCGTCTTCGTCCGTCCTACTTTCCATTTACTGAACCAAGCGCCGAAATAGATATTTATTGGGGCTTAAAAACCGAAACCGACTACCGCATTACCAAAGGTACCGGCTGGCTCGAAATTGGCGGTTGCGGTATGGTCGACCCCAATGTGCTTAAAAATTGTGGCATTAATGCCAACGAGTTTAGTGGTTTTGCTTTCGGAATGGGTGTCGAACGAATTGCGATGTTATTGCACCAAATTGGCGATATTAGAATGTTTTATGAAAATGACGTTCGATTCTTGGATCAATTTAAATCGAGTATTTAAACTTTTCGAAACCAATTTTTTAGAAGAGAACTGTTTTTTTAAAACCGATTCGCTTAGAATTTGTGTTTAATTTAAAGTGAGTGCGATATATATACTATTCTTTTTCAACAGTTTTGAGTTTTTCGTGTATTCTTTGTGTATTTTGTGTAACAATTTTTTTAGCTTTAACGCAAAACTCACATAGAACACACAAAATTCACAAATTTTCAATAAATTTTTTACAATAAATTATTGAAAATAAATAACTTATAGCTTTATTTTATATCGAACTCACGTTAATTTACGTTCTCGTCTCTAGATTTAGCTCTTAAAGAAATAGTCTTGCAGAAGTTTGGCAATCACATTGGCCGATTTTAGTGAATTTTTTGGTGTGGATTAATAATTTCCAATACCTATCTAGCAGTTCACCTTCGGTGGAAAACTAGGTTCGACTTAAGCTGAATGTTAATTAAAATCTGGTCAAAACGTTATTCTTTCCACCTGAAACTTTCCATCATGTGTTGTAAGTCATTTCGGAGGTAACTTGCCGCTGGCATAATCGAATCAAAATTGGGTTTGGCATAAAAATAAACTGAACAGTCTACAAAATAGCGCGTGCTATCAGTTAAGTAAAATTGTGCATTAGTGGCGGCATTACCATTTACTTCATACAGCATTCCGTATACATGGGCGTCTTTATTCACAAAAGGCAGTTCGACAATGTCATCGGCTTTTACCACATGCTTGTACGTTAGCTTTTGAGCGTCACGCAAAAGCGAGTCGATATTATTGTTCTTAACTGGTAAAAAAGTGAGGTAAATGGTAGCTTTCATTTTTGGGTAATGAATGCTATAATCGCAGTTTTTTTCGCGCTTTATTTTTCCGTCGCTATTTCTCTCAAAAGTAAAGGGACAATTTGCGTCGTCAAACGGAAGGTAGGTAGCCTCCGGATAATCCAACCGCAAATTAGCCATGGGTTTGGGCAAAATATCGTTTTTGCAACTTGAAGCTACAACGAGCACTACTGCAACCATCCAAATCAGCAAAAATTTTTGTCTCATTATGTTTAATTTAATTTCACTTTAATTTGTTTAATTCTTTTTTTATCAACTACTTCAACGGTAAAAGTACAGTTTGCAAATTGAATTTGTTGTCCTTTTTTTGGAAAATTTCCCACTATTTCTAGCAGTAATCCCGCTAAAGTTTCGGCTTCTCCCTTTCGTTCTTCGAACAAATCCTCGTTTACAGCTACGATACGATAAAAATCTTTGAGGTAAATTTTACCTTCCATCAAAAAAGTTCGCTCGTCAATTTGCGAAAAATTAATATCGTCGTCGTCAAATTCGTCACTAATATCGCCTACAATTTCTTCGATAATATCTTCAAGCGAAACCAATCCTGAGGTGCCTCCATACTCGTCAACCACAATAGCGAGATGGCTTTTTCGTTGCTGAAAATCTTTGAGAAGATTGTCTAACTTTTTGTTTTCGGGCACAAAAAAAGGTTCCCGAAGCAGCGAGGTCCATTTAAAATCAGGTTGATCAAGATAAGGCAATAAATCTTTTACGAATAAAATGCCCTCGATATGATCTATGCTATCGCGATACACCGGAATTCGAGAATATCCAATTTGCACAATTTTAGACAAAACTTCGGTATAAGATTCATTTATTTCCAAGCCAAAGATATCAATCCGCGGACTCATAACTTGCTTGGTTTCGGTAGCACCAAAGGTTACTATGCCTTCTAAAATTTTTTGTTCTTCAGAGGTGGTATTTTCAGATGAGGTAAGCTCTAAGGCTTGTGAGAGTTGATCTACCGAGAAATTTGAACGCTCCTTGCCTAATTTATTTTGTAAAAAAACGGTAAGCGATCGCATAGGCAAACTGAGAGGCGACAACATTTTCTCTAAAAATAAAATATAGTACACCGAAAATTGTGCAAAACCAAGTGGATTTCGTCGGGCAAAAACTTTGGGCAAAACCTCGCCAAAAAACAAAATACAAAACGTTATAAGGGCTAATTTTAGCCCTAGTTGAACACTTTCGGGTGCCACATTTTCGAACTGAATAAATGGCATGGCAAAAAAGAGCACAACTATAGCAATATTGATTACATTATTGGCAATCAATAAAGTAACCATTAATTTTTTAGGCTTGTTGAGAAGTTGTACAATTAATTTGCTTTTTCTTGGGTACGAAACAGAGTCTTTTTCGACATCATCCGATGAGAGTAAAAAAAAGGCTACCTCGGCACCTGAAACAAGCGCTGCAAAAAAAAGTAAAATCAAAATAATACCGTATCCCAAAAGTGGAGAAACATCAAAAAAATGTATCAGTAAGAAACTCGGGGGTTCGGGATCCAAGAGATCAAAAATTAGTTAGACAATTAAAAAGGGAGGTCGTTCTTAGGCAAGTGTTCTTCGTCAAATCTTTCTTTGGCATTTGAAGAATTCGAACCATCTCCATCTTTCTTAAGGTTCAAAAACGTAAATTCAGTTACTTGAATTTCAGTAGTATACTTTTGAGCGCCATCGCCATCCTGCCATTGTCTGGACTTAATTCGGCCCTCTACATATATTTTATCGCCTTTAGAAAGATATTTTTCACAAATTTCAGCAGCTTTGTTACGAACTACTAAATTGTGCCATTCTGTGGTATTTATCTTTTCTCCAGTGCTTTTATTGATGTATGTTTCATTAGTAGCAAGCGGAAATCGACCAATACAATTTCCTCCATCAAAATAATGCATTTTTATCTCATCGCCCAAATGACCTACTAAAATCACTTTGTTTACTGTTCCGTTCATTTCTATTTTAAGTTAAATCTATAACAAATGTACTAATTTTTTAAATTAGTAGTGCAATTCATTTTTTTTACAAAATTAAAGATTACAATCGGAAAAGGCAATTTTTCAGCCTCCGAAAATGCAATTCCATTATTTAAAATGCCTTTTATTGTTACTTTCCAAAATTGAATAGATAAATTTTGGTGTGATAATTTATGATTTATGATATCTATCTCGGTACTTTCGACCGAAATAATGTCAAATACATCCGCATATTTTACTGCAATAAGCTCGATAATCTGTTCTAGATTAACATTATTATTGGTTTCTATCAACGGAAATTCATAGAGATTGTGCCAAATTCCTTTTTGCGTTCTTTTCTCCACAAGAGTTTGATGTAACTCGTCTTGAAAAACCAAGTAGTTTAAAAACCGATTGGTTACTTTTGTTTTTTTGGTTTTAAGAGGCAAGAGAGAAACGCGATTATTTTGTAGTGCAAAGCAGCCGTTGTTAAAAGGACATTTTTGACAATTCGGATTTTTAGGCACACATTGCAAGGCCCCAAATTCCATAATGGCTTGATTAAACAACGCCACATTAGAGGCGGTACTTTGATATTTAGGATATTTATGGTCAGGCATTAATTGTCGTGCTAACTCTTGAAATTCTTTTTTTGCAGTTGCATCAGAAATATCAGTTTCCACACCAAAAACACGTGCCAACACCCGAAAAACATTTCCGTCTACCACCGGAACTTTTTCATCAAAAGCAAATGAAGCAATTGCAGCAGCGGTGTAATCTCCAACTCCTTTCAAACCTAGCAAATCATTATAAGTAGACGGAAAAGCTCCTTTAAGGTCATGGGCTACAAGCTTTGCGGTGTAATGTAAATTTCGCGCTCTTGAATAATACCCCAAACCTTGCCATAACTTTAAGACCTGCTCTTCGGACGCGTTGGCGAGGTCAAAAACGGTTGGAAATGCTGTAATAAATGCTTCATAGTAAGGTAAACCTTGAGCCACACGCGTTTGTTGCAGGACGATTTCGGAGAGCCAAATCAGGTACGGATTTTGAGTTTTTCGCCAAGGCAAATCGCGTTTATTTTGTAAATACCACTTTATTAATTGATTAGAAAAATCCATTGTTAAATTTATGTTTGCAAAAATAGCGGTTTATGTGATTAAAATTTAATGATTTAGGTTGATATATTGTTTTTTTAATTCCTATATTTGCATCCTCAAAAAAACAGTACTCAATATAAATTGAAAAGAAAATGACGAAAGCAGATATCGTAGCAAAAATTTCAGAGAAATTAGGTTTAGAAAAAGGAGACGTACAAGCAACCGTTGAAACCTTTATGGAGGAAGTTAAAACTTCATTAGAATCAGGAGACAATGTATATTTACGTGGTTTTGGAAGTTTTATAATCAAAACAAGAGCTGAAAAAACGGGCCGTAACATTTCTAAAAATACGACGATTAAGATTCCAGCCCACAATATTCCAGCATTTAAACCTGCTAAAGTATTTGTAGAAGGAGTTAAAACAAACAACGAAGCAAAATAAAACAAATTAATAATCACAAAATCAACCAATTATGCCAAGTGGTAAAAAAAGAAAAAGACATAAGGTAGCAACTCACAAACGTAAAAAAAGAGCGAGAGCTAACCGTCATAAAAAGAAAAAGTAGTTTTAACTACTTTTTTCTTTTTTAACGTTCATTGAAATCGGAGTTTTGAGTTTGCAGTCGCAGTAACAGTTGTGAGTTAAACAACTAAAAACTGAGAACTGAGACTGAAAACTGACAACTACTCCACCGGGTACAACAACCTGTCAAATAGTGTTTAATCCATCCCTACCAATTAGTTCTGCGTTAGAGATAATGAGTATTGAGTTACTAAACTGAAAACTAAAAACTCAGACTGCAACTAAAACGTACGGATAAAAATTTACAAGGTGAATAAAGAACTAATCATCCGATCAACTTCTGACACTGTAGATTTTGCCTTATTAAAAGATGGAAAACTTATTGAATTACACAAAGAAGAAGAAACGAGCAACTTTCAGGTAGGTGATATTTTTATTGCCAAAATCCGAAAACCAGTTGCCGGACTCAATGCTGCTTTTGTAAATGTAGGCTTCGAAAAAGATGCCTTTTTACATTATCATGATTTGGGACCTAACCTCGCTTCTCAACTGAAATTTATCAAACTTGTAACTACAGGTAAAGTAAAAGATTTTTCATTAAAGAATTTTCAGTTTGAAAAAGAGATTGATAAAAACGGTAGCATCATTGATGTAATCAGCTCTAATCAATCCATTTTAGTACAAATCGTTAAAGAACCTATATCTACTAAAGGCCCTCGAATAAGCTCAGAGCTTTCGTTAGCGGGTAGATTTATTGTTCTCGTTCCGTTTTCTGATCGTGTTTCTATTTCACAAAAAATAGAATCCAAAGAAGAAAAAGAGCGTCTTAAACGATTATTACAATCCATCAAACCCAAAGGTTTTGGCGTAATTGTGAGAACAGTAGCCGAAGGCAAAAAAGTAACAGAAATAGAAAAAGACTTAACAACATTACTCGACAGATGGTCGGGAATGTGTAAAAAATTACCAACTGCTCATCATCCCTCAAAAGTTTTAGGAGAGCTCAACAGGGCTTCTTCTATTCTCAGAGACGTATTCAACGACACATTTAGCGGAATACATATAGATGACGAAGAGTTGTATTATCAAACAAAGGATTATCTGCAAGAAATTGCACCTTCAAAACAGTCTATCGTAAAGCATTATCAATCAAAGGACACCCCTATTTTTGAAAAGTACAATATCGAACGACAAATTAAAACCTCGTTTGGCAAAACAGTGTCTATGAGTAAAGGTGCTTACTTGATTATCGAACATACTGAAGCCTTACACGTTATAGACGTAAACAGCGGAAACCGTTCGAATAAAGCTACTAATCAAGAAGATACAGCACTAGAAGTAAACATGATTGCCGCAGCCGAAATTGCACGACAATTGAGATTACGAGATATGGGTGGCATTATTGTAGTTGATTTTATCGACATGACTGATCCAGAACATCGTAAAACCTTATACGATTTTCTTCGAGACGAAATGAGCGATGACAAAGCCAAACACAAAATTTTGCCGCCAAGTAAATTTGGCTTAGTACAAATTACAAGGCAACGCGTTAGACCAGAGGTAAATATCAAAACCAGAGAAGAAAATCCAGACCGTGAAGGCGACGAGATTGAAGCTCCGATTTTGATTATAGATAAAATTACTACAGACCTCGAACGTTTACTTAAAACACACAAAAAGTTGGTTTTAAACGTTCACCCGTTTGTGGCAGCTTACCTATCCAAAGGGTTTCCGTCGTTGCGATCTAAATGGTTTTTTGAACATAAAAAATGGATCAAAATAATACCAAGAGACGCTTACACATTTTTAGAATATCATTTCTTTGACAAAAAAGGAAATGAAATTACAGAATAAATAAAAAAACCGCCCTTCGAAAGTTGGGCGGTTTTTTTGTGACTTGACGTCAAATTTATCTTGCAAGTCAATTATTTTCAAAAAAAATATTCAGTACGATGCTCAATAGTTGCAATCAAAAATTAGATTTATTTTTATGTAAATCAAGACTTTAATTTTTTTGCACTCTTATTCTAACTCATACTCCAACCTAACAGTTATTCGTGCGGTTTTGTTTTTACTGTAGGTATCAAAAACACCACCGTAACTATACTCTTCATTAGACCCCTGACCTGTAATTTGAAAAACACCCATGCTTGCCCTTTTTAATTTTCCTAAATCGCCATTGGCAGTAGCTACAATTTTTTCTACCCGTTCGCTAGCATCCTTAGTAGCTTTTTCAATTAAATCTTTCTTTAATCCGGGTAATTCCGAGTACGTGTATTGAATTGGATTCGAGGTCAACTCGATGCCAGAATTGATTAATTCGGATGTTTTACTCGATACAGATTCAATTTTCTGCATTAAAACTTCGTTTTTCTTAGCTGTAAATTTGATGTTTTGCACCGCTTCATAACCATCAAAAACTTGTTCGTAACTGGTTTGGAAGTTGTTTTGTGGATTTTCAGTTCGGATTTCTCTGAATTTTTTTTGAAAAACTACCGGATCAAACGAAAACTCATTGGCTGCAAAACCTTTGCTAACAAAAAAATCCGTTACTGTTTTTTTGTCGGCCATTATTTTGGTATAGGCAGATTTTAAATCAGGACTTGTCACGGTAAAAGTACCCGACCACAATATCTCATCCGAAACAAAATCGGTGGTTCCTAATCCTGTAACCGAAATACTGTCTAAATTTTGATTCCTATTTTTGAAGGAACCACCTAAAATTATAGCCGTTAGCACGATAGCAACGGCAATCAAAAGCGTTGAAAATGAATTTTTTAGCATTGCGATACAATTTAAGTTCTTAGCGATTGGCTAAGGTACGATAAAAAAACGTAGAATGAATAGCGAAGTAACAGCGGACTAAATATACAATAAAATACAAACAAAAAAAACCTAACCAATTGAAATTCAATTGTTAGGATTTTGTTTTGTGGAGAAGATGGGGCTCGCATATTCCAAAACCAATTATTCGTTTTTCCTTACACACACGCTGTAAGCCCAATAAAATCAATACTCAACAGACTATTTGCAAAAGATTACTATTGAATAAGTTTGGATAAATTAGCATCTTTTTTGACTAAAGTGGGCTAAATGTGGACTAGATTTTGTATCTTTAAATATCAAAAAAAGGAAAAATCATGGCATCAATTTATCTATTACTTCAAAGTGAAAAAAGTCCGTCAGTTATTTATATCCGTTTACGTGACGGAAGAACAACAGACATTAAAGCTAAAACAAATTATCATATTGACCCCATAAATTGGGACAAAGAAGCTCAACGACCAACTAAAAAAGCAATGAAGGAAACTTTTTTTGCAAACCTTGATACTGATCTAAAGCAGCTTAAAAATGACCTTTTGAAAGAATACAATTCAAGTAAAGGCTTAAAGCCTATTGATTCTCAATGGTTAAAAGATTTCATTAATCCTCCACTAGCAATTAAGAGCCATCCAGACAAATTGATTGATTACATGGACACCTACATTGATTTTAAAAGAAATGAAATCAAGAGCAGTACTATTGCAAAATGTAATGTAATAAAGCAGTTGTTATCAAGGTATCAGGACTATTCTAAATCTGTAATTTACATCCGTAATGTAGATTCCAAATTTAAGTTCGATTTTGAAAAGTATTGCATGAATCAAGGTTATGCCCAAAATACTACTGCAAGAAATATTCGTTTCATTAAAACATGCTGCCGCCATGCAAAAGCAAATGGTGTAGAAACACATTACCAGTTAGATAATATTAAAGCCAAGTATTTGAAAGTAGATAGTATTTATTTAGATGAGAAGGAAATAGCAGATATTGAAAAGTTGGAAGCATCGAAGTTAGGTGATTCCTTGGATAATGCTCGTGATTGGTTATTGATAAGCTGTTATTGTGGCCAAAGGGTTTCAGATTTTTTACGATTTGATAAATCTATGATTAGATATGAGAAAAATAAAGCAGGAGAGTTAAAACCACTAATTGAGTTTACGCAAGTGAAGACAGATAAAATAATGACCATTCCATTGCATTCAAAAATCATAGAAATTATGAAGAAGTACGATGGCAATTTTCCCCGGAAAATTTCCGACCAAAAGTACAACGACTATATAAAAAAAGTTTGTGAGTTAGCAAAAATCACTAAGCTAACACATGGAGTAAAATTTGATAAAGAGACTAAAAAGAAAGTGGAGAAAGAATACGAAAAATGGGAGCTTGTTTCTTCCCACATCGGGCGGCGGTCCTTTGCTTCCAATAATTATGGTAAAATTCCAACTTCATTTTTAATGTATGTAACCGGTCATAGTACCGAAGCTATGTTTTTGACATACATTGGAAAGAGCAACAAGGATATCGCAATGGAGCTAACAAATTACTTTTGATAAGTTTTATTTAGTTTGGATTTATTTTAATAATTTCACATTCTAAACTTAAATCTAATCAATTGGGGGAATTTAGTGCAAAAGAGTTAGAAATAATAGACTTCATAGTTGAAGATATTAACTGTGAAATATTTAGCAATGACCAAAATGAAATAGATATTGCAAGATTAGAGTATTCTTTATGTTCTAATAATACGGAAAAAATAAGGGCTACAAAAAAAAAAGTCGCTAAGTACAAATCAAAAATTGACAAATGTGATCCTAATATAGCTGGATATATGGCTGAATTAGTGAGGCATAATCCAGAGTATGTAGAAGATGGTGAAGTGAGAGACAACTTAACTAAAAATTTTGTAATCGATTATTATTTAGAACTTATCGAAGAACTAGCTTTAATTGGCATAGAGAAAATTGAGAATTTTACCTTGTCAAGTACAGTAAAATCAAAAGGTTATAGTTACAAAAAAATCAAAAACTATATAGATGCGGTAAGTAATATCACACACTATTTAAATTACAAATCTTTCCTAGAGACACTAATTAAAGAGGAACGCGAGCTATCAAAGGAAATAGAAGAAATTGGTGTCAAACATGAAGAAAGTACAAACGCCCATTTTAAATCACCAATCAATGGCTATCTTGAAGCATCCAAAAATGAAGCACTACCAAATATTCCACAAAGTAAAAAATTAGGAGATAAGTGGCATGCACTTTTATACCTTCTTGAAGTTAAAGTCTATAATAGGCAAATTCCAACAAATGTAGAAGGTTCTTTTATAAAGTCTGAAATAGAAAAAATTGGCAAACAAAGATGTAAAAATTCAGGACAAGGATTTTATAGACAAGTTAAGGACTTGAAGGACGAGATTAAAGATAACATTTCAATTAAGCGACATTTTAACGAGGATTGGAAAACTGTAATAACTGAGCTCTCCAATAACGACGAAAAAATTATTAAATACCTAGATACTTTTTAAAATATTTTCTAGGTATTTTGAAATACATACCTAAAAAATACCTACTAAAATACCTGCTTTCATTTGTACTGTTTAACCTTAAATAGTACATAAACGTGCAATCACATTCAATCTTACTTCAGTCGCTTACAATTGAACAATTAGAGCAACTTATCGGAACATCCGTCAAAAACGGAATTCTTGAACTTCAAAAGCAACTTCTTGACAAAGAAAATTCTGAGGAATTGCTAACTAGAGAAGAAACCTGCAATTTTCTTAAAATCGACAGCAGCACACTTTGGGCGTGGACCAACAAAGGAAAAGTCAAAGCCTATGGCATTGGAGCACGACGATACTACAAGAGAAGCGAACTTATACAATGTCTAACATTATTAAAAAAGTAAGCTATGAGTAATTATTATGAAAGAATAGAAGACATTTTAAAAAGGTTAGATGAACAAATGAAATTTGTTGTCGCTAAAATGAAACTAAACGAAAAGAACAATCCCGAAGATGTGTTTTTTGATAATCAAGAATTCTTGAAATTAATGAATATTAGTAAACGAACAGCTCAAAGTTGGAGAGACGAGGGCAAAATTGCATTCTCTCAAATCGGTTCTAAAATCTATTATAAGATGGCGGACGTTACTAAGTTGCTTAATAACAATTACAAACCTGAATTTAAAAACAGATAGTATTGAAAACGAGTATTTCAGTTCCTATTGAAATGTTAATCAATGCTCAACAATACAAATACACAAACTCATTAAGATTTTTTATTCTATTGAAGTTGCTATATACCAATGGTAAAACTAAACTTAACGATTGTGACTTAGAACAAATTGAGAGTATTGATGAAATAAAGTCTAGAAAAACAACAAAAAAACACATTCAAATTCTTATTAATAAAGGTTGGATTAAATATAACACAAAAACAGAGTTTTATATTTTAGCTTCATTTGACCGGATAAGAAAAGAAAACGATTTTAAAGTTAGACTTGCATTTCCTGTTGAATTATCATACTACAAGAAAATAAAAGCAATAACAGGAGCAGTTATTTATGGTTATCTTCATAAAGATTTTTGGAGAAATGTTAAGAGTAAGAAAAGCGTACAAATAAAAGGGAGTACCTATCATTTTCTTGCACCAACATTCAACTATAAAAAACAATATGCTCCTGTTTCTGTTATTGGTGTTTTAAAGATTTTCAATATTTCTATTCCAACAGCTTCGAGGTTGAAAAATGCAGCTGCTAAAGAAAAGTTTATAAAACTTAAAAAGAACTATTCAGAACCCTTACCAAATATCAAAGAGCTTAATAAAATTCTCGAGTACAATGATATGAATAATAATCTAATATATCATAACGAAGAGTATCGTTTGCAGTATATTGACACAGTTTATCCTTTATTCTTTTTTATCAAAAGGAAAAACTTGAAAACATAAAATAAAGGGATATATAAGGGAATAATAAATAATTTACAAAAAAGTAAAATTATGTATTTTATACAAATAAAATTATACAATAAAATAAACTTAGTATATTTGCCCAAGTTCGGACAAGTCAATAAATGGTTCAATATGGGTCAAAAGAAGTTTCCTCAAATCAAAGAGAATTACTCTTTCTATAACAATTTGTTATCAGAGAGGAAGTCCATATTTACAGAAGTCATTGAAATCAATAAGACAGGAAACAATCACAATACTTTAGAATCAATTGAGGAAGTAACGCACCCAACTGTTACAGATGATAAAATGGTTTTATTAGTTGATGTTAAGGTAAATAATCACGACTTTTTCCAATTCAAACTCAGATACAAATCATTTGTGCCAGCTCCATTCTTTCGTTTTGATAGTGATGGCGAAACGCATAGAAATAAAGTTGATGGGGTTGAATTGAAAGAACAAGCAATCACAACACCTCATTTTCACAAGTTCAATGAACACGGTATTGAAATAGCATACAAAACTGATAAGTTATTAGACCCTAAAGAAAGTAAGGCTTTAGAAGATATAAACCTTTGTATTATTCATTTTTTCCACGAATCAAACACAAGATTAAAAGATGATGATTTTCCAGAAATCAAAATACAGTCAGACACCTTAGGTTTTAAAATGACCAAGGAAGACCCTAATCAAAATATTGACTTCCTATGAATCTATTAGAAATATTCACAGATATAAAAAATGCTTTTGGTGGCTTATGGCAAACCAAACAGCGTGGTAATTCATTAGAAATCATTACCCCATACGCTACTACAAACAATAGATTTGTTTCTGTTTTTTTATCTAAGCAAGGCAATGATTTTGTTATTTCTGATGGTGGTTGGTTAAACAGCGGTGTATATGAAGTTGCAATTGGTGAGGAAACTTGTTTTTTAAAAATACTCTACCATTTCCAAAATTCTTTTGAAATCAAACAAATTGTAAATGCTGAAGGCATTACATACTACTACCTAAAAACGGCCAATGCAATAGACATACCATCTAAACTGTTTGACCTTACTTTATTCATTCAAAATATTGTAAGCGTTTCAGAAATAGCCTTTGAGGACAAGGAAGAAAAAGAAACCAAAGAAAGATTTGTGTCAATAGCAAATGAATACTTAAAATCATTTACCGACAAGGAGAAATTAAAACTAAATCAATTCCTAATTCCAGAAAAAAAGGATATTAAGTTTAATGCCATTTATAACAATACACCAAGCACCTTGTCTTTGGTAAATTATGTTACTGGTAGCTCAAACTTCTATTTTTCAAACAGTATTTCAAAAGCAAATATGCTTTTTCAAATGGCAGATGATTCCAGTGCAAAGACATTTATAAAATCGAAAGTATCAATTATTGACACTTCGGCAGATGGATATGTGCCTGATAAATTAGCGAGTTATTTATATCACTTAGAACATCACACAGGTTCACTTTTAGTGAACTGGAGCGAAAAAGAAAGACTTCAATCAATACTAAATTAAGATGACAAAGCAAGTATTTCATACCAACACTTTAGGCGATAAACTTAGGCAGTTAAGAGATGAAAAAAACTTAATGCAAAGAGAGGTTGGGGCAGTTATTGAAGTGGATGGAGCTTTTATAAGTAAAGTCGAAAATAACGAAAAACCAATTAACAGAAAGCACCTTGCTACTTTAAGTAAGTTTTTTAAAGTACAAGAAGATGAACTTCAAATACTTTGGTTAGCTGATAAAATAAGACTTCTGATCAAAGACGAGAAAAACGGAATTAAAGCTATTCAATTAATACTTAAAGATTTATAATAAAATGCAGAATTTACTCAACGAACTTAAAGATGTTTTACAGCAAGACGATAGACTTGTGGTTGATGGCAAGTTGCTAAAAAACAAAATCATCGAATTGGCTTTACAGCTTGACCCTACGCTATTAAAGATGCTTTTATCACAGCCAAGCATTAAAAAACACTTCTTTCAGGAAGTTGAAAAGATATTAGTGTTTGACAAAATCAAGTTTCAAAAATTTGTAAGCAACAAAGCATTTCTACCTGATAGTTACACTTCTTTTAAAAACAAAATTGGTTTAACAACTGATGAAGAATTTATTTCAGAAAGTAAAAATGTTGTATTATCATTTCCATACAAAGACACAATTTTAGAAGGTGGGCAAACTAAAGATGATACCCGCAGAAATGAATTATTTTGGAATGAGACATTAGCTCCAGACCAAATTGATAGATTACTACACCCCAAAACGTTTACAAATTTTTCTAAATATACTAAAGAAGGTAAAGCAACATTAACAAACCTTAAGCAGGATGATAATTTCATAATTAAAGGAAATAATCTGTTTGTTTTACATTCATTAAAAGCTAATTATGGTGGTAAAATAAAGTTGATATACATAGACCCACCTTATAATACTGGTTCTGATAGTTTTTTATATAATGATAGTTTCAATCATTCTACTTGGCTAACCTTTATGAAAAATCGGCTGGAAATTGCTTGGGAATTATTGGCAAGTGATGGTTGTATTTTTATTCAAGTTGACGATACCGAATTTGCATACTTAAAAGTATTATGTGATGAAATATTTGGAAGAGAAAATTTTAAAGAAAATATAATATTAAAATCAAGTACTGAAAGTGGTGTAAATGCAATTAATGTAAAAAGAGGGGAACGATTATTTAAAGTAAAAGAGAATATACTTTTTTACTCTAAATTACCTTCATTTAGATTTAATCCATTCTACACTAAAACTGAATTTAACAAAAATTACAAATACGAAGTAATTAAAAATGAAAATGGCTATACAGTTAAAGACTTAAATAAGGAATTTATAGAAAAACATTTAGAGGGGCGAAAGAAAAAAGAAATTTCACAATTTGAAATATATAGCATTGAACAAGAGTTCATCGCATACGCTTTAAGTAATTCACAGAATATATATTCTCTTGAAAAGAACATAAAAAAAGCTGGTGATAAATTTAAAAAATTTGCAGAAGCGAATAAGCCAAAAGGTATTGTTGAAGAATACATAAATTCCTCAAATCAAACAGTGCTTATCTATGATGGGGGTGTTTTTGTACCTTTAAAAGAAAGAGTAGTTTCAGAAAATGGCAATAATTACTTTGGTGTTTTGGCTTCTGATTTATGGATTGATATTGGAACAACACCTTCTAATGAGGGTGGCATTTCATTTAATAATGGTAAAAAGCCAGAGAAGTTATTAAAAAGGATAATAGAAATGACTACATCTGAAAATGACATTGTCTTAGACTATCATTTAGGCAGTGGTTCTACAGCCGCAGTTGCTCACAAATTAAATAGAAGATATATAGGAATTGAACAATTAGATTATGGTGACAATGATAGTGTTGTTCGCCTTCAAAACGTTATTAATGGCGACCCTACGGGAATAAGTAAAAGCGTAAGTTGGAATGGCGGAGGTTCCTTTGTTTATATGGAATTAAAAAAACATAATCAACTTTTCATTGAAAGTATTGAGAAATGTAAAACACTCACAGAATTAGAAGATGTAATAAGAAAAATATTTGAGTTAGGTTTTATTTCATATTCTTTAGACAAGATTGCTTTTGATAATTATAAAAATGAATTTAACACTTTAGAATTAGAGACACAAAAAAGTTGTGCTAAAACGCTATTAGACTTAAACTTACTATATGTTCCTTTCAGTGAAATCAATGATGCGGATTATAAGTGTTCTAAGGAAGAATTATTTCTTAATCAATCATTTTATAACTTAAAAATTAAATAATAAATTATGGCGAAATACAACGATGATAGGTCATTTACAGACTTTGTGCACAATAACTTAGCTGTACCAATAATATATAAAAAATTAAACTGGGAAGTTTCAGAAATTGATGCAGATGAACTAGAAAAACTTGACATCAATAACGGAATAGATTATGTATTAGAAGATAAGAATGGTAAATCTATCTTTGTTCAAGAAAGATTTAGAGATGAATTTTACAAATCATACAATGATGCAACATTAAGGTTTAGGCGTGATTTTAATCCTGACCCCAAAAGAGTTGAATCGGAATTTTATAAAATAAAAGCAGACTTTTTAGTTTATGGAATAACTAACGGTAAAAAATTCATTGACAAAAGACATACGCTAACAGATTTTATCAAATGGGTTGCACTAGACTTGAAATTTATACAAAGTAAATATCAAATAGGTAAAATAAAAATTGTTACACCAACGAATCAAATAAAATGTTGGATTGAAGGAGATATACTGTGTTGCCCTGAAAATTTTAATCCCGATGGCTCATCTAGTTTTCTACCATTTGATATAAATCTGATGAAACAACTATGGGGCAGCACACCAATTTTAGACCAAAAAGGTTTTTTATAATATGCAAACACTTAATCAAATATTAGATGCAGCTTTAAAATTCGGTGGTCCTGAATTTTACAAAAACCGTGTGCCTTCTTATATCTACTCTAATTTAAGAAACGGTTTTGGTCAAAGACCTTATCAGCAAGAGGCGTTTGGTAGGTTCGTATTTTATATGAATGAATACCACGTGAGACCAAAGGGAGTTCCAACGCAATTGCTTTATCATATGGCAACAGGAAGCGGTAAGACCCTAATTATGGCAGGGCTTATAATTCACTTGTATGAAAAAGGCTATCGCAATTTTTTGTTCTTTGTGAATAGTACAAACATCATTGATAAGACAAGGGATAATTTTTTTAATATACAATCGTCAAAATACCTTTTTTCGGATACTATTTCTATTAGCGATAAACAGATAAAAATCAAGGAAGTAGATAATTTTCAAGCTGCAAACCAAGAGGATATTAATATTGTATTTTCAACAATTCAAGGTTTGCATTCAAGACTAAATACACCGAAAGAAAATAGTTTGACATATGATGATTTTGAAGATAAAAAGATAGTTCTTATTTCTGATGAAGCCCACCACATCAATGCTGAAACAAAAAAGGGAAGTAATTTAGGTGCTGATGAAAAAGAAGAAATTATAAGTTGGGAGGGTACGGTTAATAGAATTTTCAATGCCAATAATGACAATATTTTATTGGAGTTTACAGCTACAGCCGATTTATCAGTTCCAGAAATAGAGACAAAGTATAACGACAAACTTATTTACGACTATCCTTTAAAACAGTTCCGAAAAGACGGATATTCAAAAGAAGTAAAAGTGCTACAAGCAGACCTTTCACCTTTTGATAGAGCCTTGCAAGGTGTATTATTAAGTCAATACAGAAGGAAGGTATTTGAAAAGTACAAGAAACTTATTAAGCCAGTTATTCTATTCAAATCAAAAACCATAAAAGAAAGTCAATCATTCTTTGATGAATTTGCAGCAGGTATCAAAAACCTAAAGGTTTCTGATTTGCAAAAAATTCAACAATCAAAGCCTGATGAAGCTATTGAAAAGGTCTTTAAATATTTAGAGGCAAACAATGTCAGTTTTGAAAATCTAATTACTGAACTAAAAGAAGATTTTTCCGAAGAGAAATTAATATCAGTAAATAGTAAGGATGAAAGTGAGCAAAAGCAGTTAGCCGTAAACTCTTTGGAAGATGAAGAAAATGAGTATCGGGCTGTGTTTGCAGTTGATAAATTAAATGAAGGTTGGGATGTACTTAATTTATTTGATATAGTTCGTTTGTATGATACAAGGGATGCAAGTAAAGGAAAGCCAGGAAAAACGACTATGGCAGAAGCCCAGCTTATTGGTAGAGGTGCAAGATATTGTCCTTTTCAAATAACAGATGAACAGCCATTTTTCGGCAGAAAATATGATGATGATATTAGCAACGAGTTAAGAGTTTGCGAAGAATTATTTTATCACAGTGCTTACAATCCAAGATACATTCAGGAGTTGAACACAGCATTAGAAGAAATAGGTATAAAAGCAAAGCAATCAATTGAAAGACCTATTAAATTAAAGAAACAGTTTAAGGAAACATCATTTTATAAAGCAGGTTTTCTTTTTTTGAACGAGCAACAGAAATACAATCGTGAGGATATTTTTAGCCTTACATCAACCCTTATTGAACAAACTCATAAAGTTACTTTAAAAACAGGTTATACTAAATCAAGTATTGCTTTCAGCAATACACAGACGGCAGCAGTTGAAAGGCAAGAAAAAGAATACAGGTTGGCTGATTTTGGTGAACACATTGTGCGTAAGGCAATAAATAAATTAGAGTTTTATCAATTCTCAAACCTCAAAAAATTATTGCCAAATCTCAATTCAGTTTCCGAGTTCATTACATCAAGTGATTATTTAGGTAAAATCAAATTGGATGTTGCAGGGCTACCTGAACAAATTAAAAATCTTTCTCCTAAGGAGAAATTGGATGCAAGTGTAAAAGTGTTGGAGGATATTTCAGGGGTATTAGCTTCTGATAAAATTGAGTATAAGGGTAGTAAAGAATTTAAACCTTATATGCTTAAAGATAAAATCAAAGACAAGGTTTTGAATTTTACACTAAATGAAAGTGAAGATAAGGAATACGGCAAGTCAATGATTAATCCTGTGGAAACAAGCTATTATTTGGATTTGGGTAAGAAAGACTGGTATGTATTTGATGACTGTTTTGGTACATCAGAAGAAAAACTTTTGATAAAGTACATTGACAAGGTTTATGAAAAACTAAAACCTAAGTACGATGAAATCTTTCTTGTGAGAAATGAACGGCATTTTAAAATTTACAATTTTGATGATGGCAGAGCAATAGAACCCGATTTTGTATTGTTTCTTGTTAATCATAGTCCCGCAGAAAATTTACACTATCAAATATTTATCGAACCAAAAGGGCAGCACTTATTACAGACGGATGAATGGAAGGAGAAGTTTTTGAAATCACTTAGAGAAGAACATAGTTTGGAAGAACTTTGGAAGGGCAGGAAATATGTAGTTTGGGGTATGCCATTCTTTAACGAGGCATTGAGAAAAACAGAATTTGACAACGCATTAAATAGCTTATGATAATATACAACACCTCAGGAAATAAGTTAGTACAGGTTAAGGAAAAGCCCTTTAAGTTGGAAAGAGAAATACAAGCTATTTTTGAAAGTAACCTCCAAAATATAATGGGGTTATTGTTTGTTAAATCTGAATTTTCAATCAAAAACAAGCGTATTGATACCCTTGCTTATGATAAGCAAACTAATGCTTTTATCATAATTGAGTACAAAAGAGACAAAAACTACAGTGTGGTTGACCAAGGTTTAACCTACTTAAATTTAATGCTCCAGAACAAAGCTGAATTTATCTTAACATACAATGAAACTTTGAAGGATGTATTGCATAGTAAAGATGTTGATTGGACACAATCAAGAGTTGCTTTTGTTTCTCCAAGCTTTACGGATAACCAAATATCTGCAAGCGATTTCAAAGATTTTGGTATTGAATTATGGGAGATTAAACAATTTGAAAATAATACGATAAGCATCAACACTATTAAGAAGAGTACAGGTGCTCCAAGCATTAAACCTTTATTAGAAAACAGCGAAAGCCTCAAAGAAGTAAAAGAAAACATAAAAGTTTATACAGAAGAAGACCATTATAATAATGGCTCTGATTACATAATTGAGTTGTATGAGAAGTTCAAATCATCAATACTAAATCTTGCAGATGGCATAGAAATATTGCCGCAGAAGTATTACATAGCATTTAAGAAAGGTTCAAATATTTCAGATATTGAAATTCAAAAGAAGTCATTAAAAATTTTCATAAATGCCAAATTAGGAAGTCTTGATGACCCAAAAAGATTAGTAAAAGATGTTTCAAATATTGGGCATAGAGGTAATGGCGATTATCAAGTCCAAATAGAAAACGACAAGGATTTAGAATATATAATGAGTTTAATTAAGCAAGTAATTAAGTTATAGTAGTATGAAATGAGCATGACCTAAAATTGGTCGCAAACACCAATGAAGATATGCAAATTACATATGACCGATAAAAATCAATAAATATCTACATATGAAAAGGTATTTATATTTTCTTCTCTTCCCAATCCTATGCTTCGCCCAAATCCCTGCATACTACTCTAATATTGATTTTACTCAAACAAGCAATAATCTAAAAACTCAACTAACTACATTAATAACCACAACCCATACCACAATTTTACCTTATACAGCAACAGGCACAACAGACACTTGGGACGCCTTATATCAAACAGATTTAAACCCAACTAATAGTAATAATGTACTTCTTGTTTATGGCTGGAACGATACAGATACTGATATTACTAACGATTTATCTAGAGATAAAACATTTTCTTGTCATACATCATCTTGCAACGGATTATGGGTTAGAGAACATGTTTACCCTCGTTCACTTGGCACACCAAATTTAGGTTTTGAATTTGCAGGAGCAGATGCCCATCATTTACGTTCAATAGACAATCAACGTAACAATTTACGCAGCAATCGTTTATTTGAAGAAGGATCAGGAGCAGATATGTCATATGTCACACCATCAGGGAATTGGTATCCCGGTAATCAATGGAAAGGCGACGTAGCAAGAATGATAATGTACATGTATGTTAGATATCCATCACAATGCCTTCCAACAAACGTAGGAGTAGGAAGCACATCATTTTCAAATTTTGGTGATATGCCTAATGTGTTCCTACAATGGAACGCGGAAGACCCCGTTTCACAATACGAAATAAACCGTAACAACATTTTAAACACAATACAAGGCAATAGAAACCCCTTTATTGACAATCCGTACTTAGCAACACTTATTTGGAATGGTCCTACTGCAACAGACACGTGGGGCACACTCTCTATCGATAAGCAAAACTTAAATGATGTCGTTATTTATCCTACCATAACAAAAGATATCATTCACATATCAAACAACCACAACACCGTTTATACATACACCATTTACAATACCATTGGTCAATTAATCAACAAAGACAAAACCACTGATATTATTGATATTTCACGCAATAACAAAGGATTATACCTCATAAATATTGAGTTAAACAATCAAACTAAGACATTCAAAGTAATCCTCCATTAGAACCGAATCAACAGTCTCTTATCAGTAATCCATATTCCCGCCTTCCTTCCACATCTGCCCAGAAAAAGGGCAGGATGTTCCCTCCAGTCGGGGGTAGATAGGTTTCTACATTTTCCTTTGGTTTCTGTCGGCTTTTTAAAAATTAAAGATTCTTCATGACCATCTTGTTTTAAGCACAAATAAACAAAAGAAATAGGAACGCTATCGCTGACCTTTTTTCACCCACCCGACCCGACGCTCTGCCAACGCTCTAGTGGTTTTCTGCCACCGCTCTAAGCACTTGTTTTTTCCCCCGCTGTGCAAAGCTTTTTTTGCCTGTCCTATTTCCCCAACCCCTCGCACATAGTACAGGCAAAAAAAGCCTTGCCCTTTCCCACCGCTCGAAAAACAAGAGCTTTCCAACGCTAAAAAACCACTCCCAAGCTATTTTACATAATGATGGCAACATTATGGTTCAATCCCCCGAACACCGCGGGGCTTTAACCATAATTTCATTATGTAAAATAGCCAACACGCCAGCCGCACCCGCCCTAATTCGGTATAGTATTTGCATTGTTTTTTGAAGATGCCACCACGTATCCGTACAACAATTATCATAAATCACAACCCTACATCTCGCAAGACAAATCAGGCATCCTCAAAAATCAAATTGCCCTTAAGAGTATAGTTTTTTATTTGCTCAAACAATAAAATAAATTGTTTTACGCCGCCTTGATGCTATACAATATCACAGTTAAACTGCGTAAAACCAGTAACCCTCTTTTCACAACAAAACTAAGCATCAAGCCGACAGTAAAAACAATCACAACACTCCGTAAAGCAAATTAAAAACTATACCCTTGTTTCGCTTCTGCCACCGCACTAGGTATGTTCAGTTGGGGCAATCTTCCATTTCCCCAAACCCCTATGGATGCAATTTTTTTGGCAAGAATGCGTTAAGCCATTTCGATTTTCAATTGAAATAAAAAGTACGCATTCTTACCAAAAAAACAGCTTAGGGTCTAACCTATCCGAATGTTCCTTTCCGAATGGAATCTTTAGGCTTTCTTGCATTGGTGGATTGGGTAACAAAAAAAAATTTCTTCCGTCCTGATTCATAGATATTCCCTACTTAAAAGCACCATAAGTCCTATATGATTGCCCACAATAGATAAAACATCGCAAAAATAAAAAACCCTCTCTTTCGAAAGGGCTTCTTTACAACAATGCAAACTTTGCAAACATGCAAACATGCAAACTGATGGTTTTTAAAAAACGTCTTGAATTTTCAAAGCGTTTCCAGCATTAAATAAATAATAGTTAGAACCTACCATTTGATAAAACTCAATTCCGATGCTGCCCAAAACTGCAACATCAGGAGTAATAACAGGAGCACCCGGGATTGTAGCAATAACATCAATCAAAGGAGTAATTGCATCTACAGGAGTATAAGCAGAATATGCAATATTTGACAATTCATTAAGGGCTGAATTAGAAGGCTCATAAGCACCCGTTACAGAATTAAAAACAGTATCCGACAAAATAGATAAAGCATTAATAATTCTAAAATGTGTCGCACCTGATGGAATATTTAAATAATTCAAAGGATTGAAAGGAGGCACTGTTAAAGTACTTTCATTTCTATCAACCGTTGCAGCTAATTCAAAAGGAGCATTAAAAATACCCCCAAATGAAATATTTCGATTAAAATCCAATCCCTTTAAATATTGTGTCTGTTGCGAAACTAAAACAGCTCTTTGCCCTCTTGCTTCTGATCCATCCTCAATATTGATTTTTTTCATAATCGCAGTAAGTCTTCCTGTTAATTGACTGTCCGACATTTGCTTCATCAAAGATGATAAACCAACCCGTAAAGACTTTCCAGCATTGGCACAAGCTGTAAACTCGCTCATGTTCTCACGAGTACGGATAAAACCTGGAGCAGTTTTTACTTGTTCCGCAGTTGGTCCACCTTTGAGACCCGCAAAGTAACCATCATTCCCTTTAATTTTGAAGTGCCGAACTTCTCCTAATGTGCCAACATATTTAATGTGTCCTTTTTGTTTAGCCATTTTTTTGTGTTTTATTAATTAAACAATATTTTTGATTAAATTTACACTGTAATTATCTGAAAAACAACATCTTAAATAAAGCATTATAATGCAATTAAACGCTAAGGAAACAACCAGAACAAAAAGTCATCTAAAAATTGTAAAATATGTAGACGGAGACGGAATAATTTTAGAGGAAATTATCACAAAAAAACATTTAGAAGTTAGATTTTTAGGCATTGACGCTCCGGAGATAAATTATTGCAACAAAATAAAAAAAGACGAAAAAGAAGTACAAGTTCCAGCTGCACTTTTAATCCAATTAGGTTTTTTATCGCTCAACTTTATAATGCTCCAAGTTAAATTAGGTGAATATTGCACATTAGTACAGGAAGAAAATAATTTAATTGATAAATATGGTAGACATTTAGGATACGTTATATTAAACGATGGTAGAGTTTTAAACGAAATTATGATAAAAGAAGGGTTTGCAAAGCCATACAGCGAAGTATTTTGTGAAAAGCTTCCATTGTATCAAGAACTAAATTTACAAGCTAAAAGCGCCAAAAAAGGGTTATATGCTTTAATAAATCACTTTTAAAAAAGATTTCACGATGGTGGACTATCGGTGGACTAAAATCTAAATAAAAAAGACTTAACTACTTGATTAACAGTAATTAAGTCTTTTTAAAAGTGGAGAAGATGGGGCTCGAACCCACGACCTCTTGACTGCCAGTCAAGCACTCTAGCCAACTGAGCTACATCCCCAAGACGAGTGCAAAGATAGTTTTTTTGTTGAAGTAAAAAAATAGTTTGTGCAACATCTCATTAAATCTTTTATCAAAAAGTTATTTCGATACAAACGCTCAAAAAAACAGCAGGTTTACAGCTCATTATACACGTATAATTGAAATGAATTCATAAACAAAATTCAGTTATTCCTTGAAAATTAGGATTTGAACCTATTTTTTACCAAAAGAAAAAACCAAACACAATTTTGTGTCGTATATATGGACAACAAACCACAATAAAGAATATGATTATGAAAATTCGTAAACCCATAAAAATTGCTTTGTTGAGCATTTTTGGCATTTTTGTAACGCTTTTCCTCGTGTTGGTAATACACATTGCCACAGCAAAACCTGTAGAATACGACAACGCTACTTTACAAATCAGTCGTATTGACTTCAAAGAACCCATAGACAGTTTGATGGCAAAAAAAATCAATCGTGATATGAAAAGCATTGCAGGTGTAAAAAATCCGAGTGTATTTCCGGAGAAAAAAGTTGTGGTGTACTACCATGATATTAGTGTTATTAACGCTGAACAAGTGTATAACCAACTCATGAAAAAAGACACTTATAAAGCAGAACGCTACATTGTACCTGCCAAATTAGCTGCAAACCAGGCGTGTCCGGTGATGGACAGAAACAGTTTTAGCTTCAAATTTTCAAGAGGCATTCAACGCATTTTTAATTAACTCTAAATATTTTATTATGACTAAGTTTTCAAAAATTGCACTATGTGCATTGATTTTGGGTTCTGGTGCATTTTTCACTTCGTGTAACGATGATGATAGTACGCCAAAACAACAAACGCTCTATCAAAAATTAGGAGGAACCACCAAGGTTGTGGACCCTAATGATAGTTCAAAAATGATTGAACAAGGACGTTTAAGTTTCCGCTCGGTGGTTGATTCTACAATTGTTTTGATTGTTTCGGATATTGTAGCCGGTAACGAGGGTAACCTCGGAGCTCATTTTGCTCCAATTGCAGGAGAAGTTTTTGGCACACCACCTAACACAACTAACGTAGCCGTATTGAGCAAAAATCTTACTGACTTTTTTGCTGCCAATACAGGAGGAGGAGCCACAAACACCTATTCTGGTTTAGATATGGTTGCCGCTCACGACCCAGCTCAAAATCCAAGAATGGGAGCCAAATCTACTAATGCCGACTACGATCGATTTATTGGGTTTGTGGGTGCTGCCGCAGGAAAAAACGGTGTAACAGACCAAGCCATTATAGCTGAAGTTGTAGCCGTTTTGGAGTCATTAAGAGCTCCTATTGTTCAAGCACCCTAATCAATAGTTAGTGCTTCATACTAAAAACGCCATTCAAATTTTAATCTGAGTGGCGTTTTATTTTGTTTTACGAAAGATGCTCGAGCATATCAATTGTCATTTTTTCTAAATCAAATTGATGGTTCCAGCCCCAATCTGCCCTTGCTGAGCTATCATCAATACTCGCAGGCCAACTGTCGGCTATTTTTTGGCGGAAATCAGGGTTATAAGTAATTTCAAATTCAGGAATATGCTTTTTAATTTCAGCCGCAATCACTTTAGGGGTAAAACTCATAGCTGCCAAATTATAAGACGAACGAATTTTAATCGACTCTTTTGGTGCTTCCATAATTTGTATCGTAGCCCTGATGGCATCTTCCATATACATCATAGGCATTTTGGTTTCTTCTGATAAAAAACACTCATACTTTTTGTCTGCCAAGGCTTTGTAATAAATATCTACGGCATAATCGGTCGTGCCACCACCCGGAGGAGAAGACCAACTGATTAAACCCGGATACCGAATACTTCTCACATCTACACCATAAATATTGTGGTAATATTCGCACCAGCGTTCGCCTGATTGTTTACTGATGCCATACACCGTAGAAGGTTCCATGATGGTATATTGCGGAGTTTGTTCTTTAGGTGTGGTCGGGCCAAAAACCGCAATACTCGAAGGCCAAAATATTTTTTTTACTTTTCCGGCTTTCGCCAAATTTAGCACGTGAAACAAGCTGTTCATATTCAAATCCCAAGCAAATGCCGGATTTTTTTCGGCTGTGGCAGAAAGTAAGGCTGCCATTAAATAGACTTCGTCAATATTGTGAACTTCTAATAAATGCTCAATCTGATTGTAATCTAATGCGTTAACAACCTCAAAAGGCCCTGAGTTAACTACATCATTATTTAATTTTCGGATGTCAGAAGCAATCACATTCTCTGTTCCATACTTTTTACGTAATTCTTGGGTAAGCTCAGTTCCGATTTGTCCGCAAGCTCCGATAATTAATATTTTAGTCGACATAAAAGAGAGGGTTATTTTAATTCTGGGCAAAGATAACGTTTTCGTAGTCAATTTTAGAAATCAAAAGCCGTTAATAATTTGCTATCGATAACCACTTTTTAAGATAACCTTTTTAACTTTGTAGGCTAAAGTTCCTGCGATGAAATTTTCGATTTTTACATTGATTATTAGTTTTTCTCTTCTCACTGCTTGTCAAAATGAAGACACGGCTCGCGAACAGCAGCGCCTAAAAAATGAGCAAAAGCGCGAAATTACTTTTGAAACCGTTAATAAAAGTTGGAATTTTACAGTTCCGTCTTCTACTGAAGAGGTAAAATCGGTCTTAAAAATTTGGCCTCAATGGAATGAACTCGTAAAAGAATTGCAACAAAAACCAAAATCTTCTATCAATGCTTTTCGAAAAAAGGCAATTACACTTTCTAAAAAAGCCGAAGAACTTAACAATTCAATTCCAGAAAAATTCAATAACCCACAAGTAAAGAGCCGAATTTCTATTCTCATTGCCCAATTACATTCTTTAGATTTATACATCAATCTTGATCAAATACCCTCGGATAAGGTGGTAGCACTGATACCGAAAGTCAATAAAGGACTGCAGTCTCTGGATGCTCAGTTTCAAGAAATTCTTCGCAAAGAAAAAATTCCGCTTGAGCAAGGCGAGGCTGACATGATTAGAATGCTAGACACCACGCGTGCCATCCCATCATCACAACCTATACCCTCACCACGTTGAACAAAAAAATAACTGCTATTCAAAACCGGTATGAACAGTCGGCAAAAATCAAACAGATTGCCGAACAATTAAACGTTCCTACACAGAAAATACACCTCAAAGGACTTGTAGGCTCGTCATTGTCTTTTGTAACGCAAGCGATTTTCTCGAAAACCGATTGTCCGATGCTATTGATTCTGGACGAAAAAGAAACGTCGGCTTACTACCTTAATGATTTAGAACATCTTATCAACGATCAAGACGTACTTTTTTATCCAGGTTCGTACCGCAATCCGTACCAAATAGAAGATACTGATAATGCTAATATTTTGCTTCGTGCAGAAGTTTTGAACCGCATCAATTCGCGCAAAAAACCCGCTTTAATCGTAACCTATCCAGAAGCGCTTTTTGAAAAAGTGGTTACCAAAAAAGAATTGGATAAAAACACGCTCAAAGTTGCCGTTGGCGATCAAATTTCTATCGATTTTATCAACGAGGTGCTTTTTGAATACGAATTTAAACGTGTAGATTTCATCACCGAACCGGGCGAATTTTCGGTTCGAGGGGGTATAATTGATGTGTTTTCGTTTTCGAATGATTTTCCGTACCGCATTGAATTTTTTGGTAATGAAGTAGAAAGCATACGCAGTTTTGATGTAGAAACCCAACTTTCGGTCGAAAAACAACGCAAAATAAATATTATTCCAAACGTAGAAAATAAGTTTTTTGCCGAAAACCGCGAAAGTTTCTTGGAATATATTGATGCTAAAACCACATTGGTTATTCACAACACCGAAGTTGTGTTAAACAAACTGGATAAAATGTTTGAAAAAGCAGGCGTGGCATTTGAGAAACTTTCCAAAGAAATAAACCATTCAAAACCCGAAGCTCTTTACCTAAATCAAGCCTCGTTTATCCAAAAAGCACTCGATTTTTCGATTGTTGAGCTGGGAAGTAAAGCCATTTTCAAGTCTCAAAAAACCTTTGAATTTTACATTCAACCGCAACCATCTTTCAATAAACAGTTTGATTTGCTTTTTCAAAATTTGAACGAAAATCATTCGCACGGCATAAAGAATTATCTTTTAAGTTCTAACGAACAGCAAGCCAAACGATTTCAGGATATATTTGAAACCCTCAACGATGATGTCTACAAGGATGCTACCAAGAGTTATGACACTATCGTTTTTCCGTTATTTGAAGGTTTTATCGACACTGAATTGCAGATGGCCTGCTATACCGATCATCAAATTTTTGAACGCTATCATAAATTTCACATCAAAAACGGATATGCTAAAAAGCAAACCATTACACTCAAGGAGCTCAATACCTTATCGGTTGGCGATTATGTAACGCATATTGATCACGGTATTGGAAAATTTGGCGGTTTGCAAAAAATTCAAGTCGAAGGAAAAACACAAGAAGCCATTAAGCTGGTGTATGCCGATAACGACATTGTTTACGTAAGCATACATTCGCTGCACAAAATTTCGAAATTCAACGGAAAGGACGGAACGCCACCTAAAATATATAAGTTAGGCTCGAATGCTTGGAAAGTTTTGAAACAAAAAACCAAAGCTCGGGTCAAACATATTGCTTTCAATTTGATTCAACTGTATGCGAAAAGACGGTTGGAAAAAGGATTTCAATTCAATCCAGACAGTTATTTACAGTTAGAGCTCGAAAGTTCGTTTATCTATGAGGACACACCCGACCAAGGAAAGGCGACACAAGACGTAAAAAACGATATGGAAAGTGACCGACCCATGGACCGATTGGTTTGTGGCGATGTGGGTTTTGGAAAAACAGAAGTAGCCATTCGGGCGGCATTCAAAGCAGTCGATAACGGAAAGCAAGTGGCTGTTTTGGTTCCTACCACAATTTTGGCCTACCAGCATTTCCGTACTTTTTCGGAGCGATTAAAAGATATGCCTGTTACGGTAGGCTATTTGAACCGTTTTCGAACCGCAAAAGAAAAAGCCCAAACTTTAAAAGATTTAGCCGAGGGAAGATTGGATATCGTGATTGGAACGCATCAATTGGTGAATAAAAATGTAGTTTTCAAAAATTTAGGACTGTTAATTATTGACGAAGAGCAGAAATTTGGTGTAAACGTAAAAGACAAACTCAAAACGATTTCGGCTACAATTGATACGCTAACGCTAACGGCAACGCCAATTCCGCGAACCTTACAATTTTCGTTGATGGCGGCTCGAGATTTATCTGTAATTACCACGCCTCCACCCAACCGATATCCGATAGAAACACACGTTGTGGGCTTTTCAGAAGAGGTAATTCGTGATGCTATTTCGTATGAAATTCAACGCAATGGGCAAGTTTATTTTGTGAATAATCGGATTGAAAACATCAAGGAAGTGGCGGGAATGATTCAGCGATTGGTGCCCGAAGCACGTGTAGGTATTGGCCACGGACAGATGGACGGAAAAAAATTAGAAGAGTTGATGTTGGCTTTTATGAATGGCGATTTTGATGTTTTGGTAGCCACCACTATTATCGAAAGCGGTTTGGATGTTCCGAATGCGAATACGATTTTTATCAACAACGCCAATAATTTTGGACTTTCGGATTTGCACCAAATGCGAGGTCGTGTGGGTCGAAGTAACAAGAAAGCCTTTTGTTATTTTATTTGTCCGCCGTACTCGGCCATGACCGATGAAGCTCGAAAACGGATTCAGGCTCTGGAACAATTTAGCGAACTAGGAAGCGGGTTTAATATTGCGATGAAAGATTTAGAAATTCGAGGAGCGGGTGATTTGCTAGGTGGCGAACAAAGCGGTTTTATCAACGAAATTGGCTTTGAAACCTACCAAAAAATCATGAACGAAGCCATCGAAGAATTAAAAGAAAACGAATTTAAAGAACTCTATACCGAAGACGAAAACGTCCCTGAAAAACCGTTTGTAAAAGACATTCAAATTGATACTGATTTTGAATTATTATTTCCAGACGAATATATCAATAATATTTCGGAGCGCTTGAATTTGTACAACGAATTGAGTTTAATCAAGGACGAAGACGAGCTTTTGGCCTTTGAAATGAAACTCGTTGACCGCTTTGGACCGTTACCCAAACAAGCACTTTCGTTGATGAGTAGTATCAAAATCAAGTGGATTGCCACCCGATTTGGCATCGAAAAACTGGTGATGAAGCAAGGCAAGATGATTGCGTATTTTGTTTCTGACCACGATTCGGCTTTTTACCAGTCGAGTCAATTTACAAAGGTGTTGCAATTTGTGCAAACCAACCCAAAAATAGCCCGGATCAAAGAAAAAGAAACCCCAAAAGGCTTGAAATTATTATTGACTTTTGACAATGTAAAATCGATAAGAAGAGCTTTAGAATTGATGCAGATGTTGTAGCAGAATGATATTGGGAGGCTACAGCGTTATTCAAAAGGAAGCTATCACGCTAAGTTGTTCCTCAAAGTATTAAAAGTTAGAAATCATGTTTAAACTCGTCAAGTTTTTAATTATTGCAAAGTGCAATTAATGGATGATCTTGCCAAAACATTTTCTAGAAAACAAACCTATCAGTTACACAAGCAAGCGATTCTAGGGTCTAGTTGGCACTAATTCGGATGGCAAAGGTTTTATTTTTTTAGCAAATTTTAATTATTTCCCCTAAAGTACTCACAAATATTAAAATAGATGTCGTAATACCAATTAAATAGATTACATTTGTTGTAATTATAATAATAGTACATATGAATATTTTTGTTGGAAGTCTTCCATTCAGCATTGAGGAAGCGGATTTAAGAGAGTCTTTTGAGGCTTATGGTACAGTTGATTCTGTAAAAATTATATCTGATAAATTTACAGGTAGAAGTAAAGGATTTGGTTTTGTTGAAATGCCAAACGACGACGATGCACAAAAAGCAATTGATGAATTGAACGGAGCTACTGTTCAAGGACGTGCAATTGTAGTAAATAAATCAGAACCAAAACCAGAAGGAGAACGAAGAAGCTTCAATGGTGGAGGAAACAGAAATGGTGGTTTTAGAGGTGGAAACGATCGCAATAGCGGTGGTGGATACGGAGGAAACAGCCGTGGCGGAGACAACCGTGGTGGTGGAAACAGAGGTGGATATTAATCCTATTAAACTTTCTGATTTTCCAAACAAAAATAGAATAATGTACTTCTTGTAGATCAAACTGTTTTTTAAAATCATAATATAAAGCCATTAGTCCATACGACTAGTGGTTTTTTTATTTTAATCCCATGCTCAAAATCGAGCTTATAAGCCTTAAATCAACCTGCACATTTGTCTCAACAATTCATCGTAATTCATCAATAATAAAAATGTACTAACAACTTTACCAAGAAAAAATGACGTAGAGAACAAGTCGCGAAAAATCAAAATAAGCAGCATAATCAAGTGAGAAGTCTCACGATAAAAAATCAATTTAAACCCTAAAATATAACTTGTGTTTATTGATTTGTTACATTTCTTTCGTTATTTTTGCAAAGACTTAAAATTTCACAACATGAGACCCGATCTTTTTCAAGCACCTGATTATTACCTACTGGACGAGTTACTTTCTGACGAGCACAAAATGGTTCGTGATGCCGCCCGCGAATGGGTAAAACGTGATGTTTCGCCTATTATTGAAGATTATGCACAAAAGGCAGTATTTCCGAAACAAATCATAAAAGGCTTGGCTGATATTGGTGCTTTTGGTCCTTATATTCCCGAAGAATACGGTGGAGCTGGACTGGATCAAATTTCGTACGGATTGATCATGCAAGAAATTGAAAGAGGTGATTCGGGTGTTCGGTCAACGGCATCCGTACAATCCTCGTTGGTAATGTATCCCATCTGGAAATACGGAAACGAAGAACAACGCATGAAGTGGCTGCCCAAATTAGCTTCGGGAGAATTTTTGGGTTGTTTTGGATTAACAGAGCCAGATTACGGTTCGAATCCAGGAGGAATGACCACTAATTTTAAAGACAAAGGCGATTATTATTTGTTAAATGGCGCAAAAATGTGGATTTCAAATGCGCCATTTGCTGATATTGCAGTGGTTTGGGCCAAAGATGAGTCAGGACGAATACACGGGCTAGTGGTAGAACGCGGAATGGAAGGTTTTACAACGCCTGAAACACACAATAAATGGTCGCTTCGAGCATCGGCTACTGGAGAATTGATTTTTGACAATGTAAAAGTGCCAAAAGAAAATTTATTACCCAATAAATCAGGACTTGGAGCTCCATTAGGCTGTTTAGATTCTGCACGATACGGCATCGCTTGGGGTGCTATCGGTGCCGCTATGGATTGCTATGATACCGCTTTGCGTTATGCTAAAGAGCGAATCCAGTTTGACAAACCAATAGCAGGAACACAGTTACAACAGAAGAAATTGGCCGAAATGATCACTGAAATCACCAAAGCTCAATTACTTACTTGGCGTTTGGGTGTTTTGAGAAACGAAGGAAAAGCAACAACCGCTCAAATTTCGATGGCCAAAAGAAATAATGTAGACATGGCCATCAATATTGCCCGAGAGGCGCGTCAGATTTTGGGTGGAATGGGAATTACAGGTGAATATTCGATCATGCGACACATGATGAATTTAGAATCTGTAATTACCTACGAGGGCACACACGACATTCACTTGCTGATTACCGGAATGGATATCACTGGAATTCCCGCCTTTAAATAATACAGTATACCCATGCTAACAAAGCAGGCAATTCTACTAATGATTGAGCAGTTTTTAAAGTAAAACCAATTTTCAGACAGTACATAAAAACCGATTACGAAAGTAGGCGGTTTTTTTTTTCGAACTATAAAAATTTCTTCTCTCAGTTTTTAATCAAGAACACTTTATTATTGATACTTGCAATTCAAATTGGCTTCTGCCCAATCGTAAGCGGCTCCATTCAGTTGAGAGGTTTGCGAGGTCTGATTTTAGAATTACATAATAGAAATGTAGTTTTGGGGGTTAAAAAGACTGATTTACATCCACATAAAAAAATTGAAATTTCTAAACCCGGTAAAGGCAAGTGGTTGTCTGAGAAGGAATATTTAAAATTTTTAGACAACAAAATTAACAAAGATTAAGATAGTAACATATTTTTCTCTTACAAAACTATACTTAATAAATGCCTAAATTCCTCCTCATTTCCCTCTCCGATTTTCCTTAAAAAACCATTACAAGTGTTGTTTCTGATACTTTAAACTAAACGCACCAAGTTTAGTAAATTGAGTATTCATTTTGTCATTCTGACGAAGTAAGAATATCAACAATGTAGAGCAACAGATAGAGATTATTCCCTCGTCAGACCCGAGAGCTCTGCTCGATAAGGCGAAGCAAATAGAAAAAAAACCAAGCCATCAAAACTGCAAAAGGACAAGGTGTAAAATATGTTCCACTTACCTTTGAAAACGACGACATGCCAAAACAATTGTTAGCAAGAAGCCGTTAAATTATTGCAAAAAAACGCAGTGATTGGACCGAGAACCAAAAGATAAGAACTGAGTTGATTTTCAATCATTATACTCTTTTAGATCAAGCATATAATCATACTCTTGAATTTAGGAATATTTAGGAAGAAACATCTAGAGAAATCATCCACGAAAAAATAGTGAAATGGATAGAAAAATCAAAATATTAGAAATGACCGTTTTTAATATCGCAGCAAACAGTTTGAAATATCATTTAGAAACCATTTTGAACTTCTTTATAAAACGCAATACAAATGCAAACGCAGAATCATTTAACTCGAAAATAAAACTATTTAGAGCTAATCAAAGAGGTTCGCAGATGTCAAATTCTTTCTCTTTAGAATGGAGAAATTTTTTGCCTAATCTCAATAAAATTTATGTGGCCCAACATTATTCCATTTGTAGGGAAGAATGAACTAATTAAAGCTTTAAAAATATTTTCTTCTGCTATTTCTATTATTTCTCCAAAATATTCTTTTAATAATTTTGTTTTATCGTTTTGTTAGTAGAAACATGATTATCCAAAAAGTAATTAAACCGAGAAAAGCTAAAAAATAAGTTTTTAATGTTGTTGGTTCGTTAATACTATAATTGTCAACTTTTTTACCTTCGCTTTTTTCGATTATCTCAACTTCTTTTTCTGAAACGCTTTGCAATAACTGAATTTTATTTTCAAACTCTTCTTTCGTCAAAATTCCACTATCAAATAAACTTTTTAGCTGTTTGTATTCCATAGAGTTTTTTAAATTTTGTTCTGTTTTTTTGGTCTCGATTTTCTCAACTTTGGTTCTATACTCTTTTTCTGTTAGAATTCCTTTATTTTTTAATTCTTGTAAATCTGAAATAGTTGAATCTAATTTCTTTTCTGTTTTTCTTTCAGGTGTGTTTTCAAACTTATGATTATTGTAGTATTTAATTACTAAAATGCCAATCCATTGAACGGGAGCAAATACCATTGCTATCAATAAAAATGTTTTTTGCTCTTTTGTAAATTCATCAGAATTCCAAACATACAAGGAAGAAGCTGTTATCAAACCTACAACTGCACCAACGCCAATATTGTGTTCCATAAAGTTAAATTTTTAGTTGCAATTTATGAATCGTTTTTCTTATGTTCGATTAAATTTTTTAAAACCTTTATTTTATGAACTTAAGTATTTATTTATCTGTTTTTATACCGCTTTTTGGTGGGGTTGGATTGTTAGGTTTTAAATTTTTTTAAAACATTTAATTTCTGTGGTTTTTTCAACGTTCTTTTTGGTTTAAGCTGACCACCAACGTTCCGCCGCTAGCCGACTGTGGCGGTCAAAGCGAAACGATTTTTCCTTACTAAGATAAACGTTTTTCGTGAAAGCAAAACGCCAAACTAGCACTTGCCAGCCATAGCGGCTAGCGGCTGTTAGCGGTTCGGGCTTCTTTCATTCGTTAGTCTTATTGGTCAATAATGCTATTTCCATAACTCGTCTGTAAAAGTTGTCAAACACTTCTTTTTTATATTTTGTCCGCATAGCTTTTAGAACGTCCAATGCATCAAATCCGCCCCATTCCCAAAGCATTGTATCAAAGTTGTATTTCAGCATTTGCGTTTCAACTTCTGCTCTTAAAGATTTTACATGGTCAGCTGTCAAACCATAATTTTCTAAATGTTTTGTTAGTCTTTGGTCTGTTTCTGTTGTAAATTCTGTGTCTAAAAAAGGTTCAAGTATCCAACCCCAAATCATTGGTCGCTCAATTGTCTTGATATTATTCCTTGTTGCAAACTCTTCAAGTTCAACTTTCTTTTCAGACGTTAAATAGATTAGTTCATTACCAACTCTAAATGTCGGTGGATATGATTTAAAGTCTATGTCGTCAATTTGATTTGTCTTGAAGATAGTTTGTCCGTATGCGATAGAAGGTTCAAATGGATAGTTTTCAATTTTTAAAAAGTCGTCTCCAATTGTCAATTGTCCAGTAGAAACGAGCAATTCTCTCACTTCTGATTTTGAAGTGCTAAACATTGTCCAACTGTCACTTGGTTTTTTGTTTGTTTTGAAAAGTCGTTTTATAAATTCCATTCGTTTCTGTTTCGGTGTCGTCTTCTAGCCTGACCGCTAACGTTTCTCATATTTGCGAAGGCGGGGATTTTTGACACAAATGTTCATTTGAAAAACTGAACTTGAACCTTGCACTAAACTTTCATAGAAACACCAAACCCCCGCTTTTGCAAATATGATGTTAGCAGATGTAATTATTTTTTTATTTTCATTACTTTGTCTAATAATGGTGCCAATCCGCTTTCTGTTATTGTGTCATTGTTCCAAAAACTCATACAACAACTCACATAATTTTCTCGCACTTTACAAGCAACGTAATATATTGTTAAGGTTTTTCCGCCTGACATTCCTGCAAGTAACGATTTTGCTCCTGTAAAATCGTAGATTACTTTTTTAGCTTTTGTTTCAGTTTCTTCAAATATTACGTCAACGTCTTCTTCGGAAAGGACTTTTCCACCTTTTCTACTTTTAGTTATGTTGAATTGATTATCAATTGAGTTTTTTGCACTTTCGGCTGTCTTATGAACTGACCAATTCATTTCGCCATAATATGGACATTGAACAGTATTTATGTTTGTCCAATTGCAACTATTACCAAGTTCAATTTTTCTACCCGCAAAATCTATACTTTCAATTGTCATTGGTTCAAAAACTTCTTTTGGAATTTCATCGTTCAATATCAGATTTACATATTTTCTTTCAAATTCTTGATTTTGATTACCATAATAACCAAACCAAAAAACTGAAACTGTTTTGTTTTGATTTTCAACAAAATAATACGAACTAATCTGATTAATATTTTCTGCAACATTTTCAGATTTAGTGATGAATAAATTGTTGTTTTTTAATGTTTCATCTTTTGTTTTAACATCACTTTCTTTTATGGAATATTTTCTATAAAGTTTTTTTAATCCTTTTTCTGAAAACTCGTTGCTAAAAGTTTGACTTGAAAAGTCAACACCATCAACATTATAAAAAATGATTGTTTGATTATTGATTGCTTTAAGTCTTTTTGCAAAATCATCATTATTTTGACTAAAAGCAAGAGTTGAAATTAATGTAATTACTAATAATATATATTTCATTTTTTGTTATTTTACGATGTTAAAAGTATAAATTGGTTTTCCATCTTTTCCAATTGTCTTTACCCAATTTTGTGGAATTTTCGGGTCATTAAATTCTAAACTGTCCGTTGGAAAAATATTAAATCGAGTGAACCATTTTTCTGGACTTACATCGTTTCTCATTGAAACTTTTCTTGTCATTACACTGTCATTAGGTTTAATTGTAAAACTTTGATTTATGTCATAAGGTCCATTTTGTGAGAATTTCATAACCGATGCGTCAAAGCTAATTGGCTTATTAGAAGTATTTTTTACATAAAATGTACTCATCGTATAACTTCCACAACTCACAAGAGTTAAAAGTAAAAAAAGTGTTGTTAATTTTCTCATTTGCGTCATTTTTGGGATTATATCTGCTAACGTTTTTCGGCTTGCCGCAGTGGGGGATTTTTAGCACAAAAGTTCAATCGAAGAACTGCACTTCGGTTAATCACTAAACTGTCATTGAAGCACGTAAGCCCCCATTGCGGCAACCGATGTTAGCAGTAGTGGTTCTTCTTTCGTCTGTCATTTTGAAAGTTTTAATATTTTAAATGCTCCTTGTCCAACGATAAAAAATACAATTGTCCCAATGATAAGGTCTGGATATTTTGAGTTTGTCAAGTAAACAAGTCCGCCTGCAACAATTACTCCAAGATTTACAATTACGTCATTAGATGTAAAAATCATACTTGCTTGCATATGTGCTTCCTTGCTTTTACTTTTTTGCAGTAAATACAAACACAGTCCGTTTCCAATAAGTGCAAGAATTGAAATAATAATCATTGTCTGAAATGCAGGAACAGTTTCAAGTCCAATAAATCGTCTGATAACTTCTATAAACCCAAAAATTGCAAGTGTCAATTGAAAGTAACCTGCCGATTTTGCAATGTTCTTTTTTCGTGTCATTGTCCCACCAACCGCAAAAAGTGCAAGTCCGTAAACAATGCTGTCAGCAAGCATATCTAAACTGTCGGCAACAAGTCCCATTGAGTTTGAAATAAAACCTGTCGTAATTTCCAGTGCAAAAAAGAAAAAGTTGATAGCCAAAACTTGCCAAAGCAATTTTCTTTCTCGGCTTGTGTTATCGCTTGTTGAAGTATAATTGTCTGTCGTAACGCTATCAATAAGTGAGGTGTCAAATTTTAAATTGTCAAGTCGCTGAAAAATTTGGTCGTGGTTGTCTGTATGAAAAACGGTCAATTGTCTGTTTGCAATATCAAAGTCCATCGAGTTGATATTTGTCAAGTCGGCAAGTTTCATCCGTATCATTTGTTCTTCGGATGGGCAGTCCATTTTTGATATTTTAAATGTCGTTTTTTGCATTATTTATTATTGTCGGTTGGGGCGTCCTACCATTACTGCTAACGTTTCTCATATTTGCGAAGGCGGGGATTTATAGCACTAAACTTCATTAGATGTACAAAGCGTGAATTTAGCACTTCACTTTCATAGAAGCACGAAACCCCCGCTTTTGCAAATATGATGTTGGTTGCTGGTTTTTTATTTAGTTTCGTTTTCAAATTTTCCATATTTCTAGCTTCTAATTCTGCAAAATTTGCATCGTAAATCTTCTAGGCTTTTCGAATTATTAAAAAAAAGATAACTTTATAAGAATTAAAAAATCTGGTAAAAGTAAGGTAGGCAAATCTTGGAACCCCCGTGACATTTCAGGATTTTGAAGTGCTTGTTTCTTTGAATATCGTAACGTTTTATCACTTGTCAAATTTTTATGATTTTTTTCGTTTCGGTTACACCATTTTCCAATTCAAAAGTCAGAATATAAATACCGTGTATTAAATTTGAGACTTCTACATCATCTGTATCTCTATAAATACCAATAACTTTACCCGAAATATCTGTAATTTTTATACTTTTAACTATTCTGTCTAAATTAATTCTGTTATTTACAGGATTTGGAAAAATGGTTATACTTTTTTGTAAAAAACTTTCTAAACTTAAATTTTCCGGAGCAAGCTTTACAACCCAATAATCACTTACAGTAACACTACCGTGATGTCCTGTTACATGCCCAGAATTACCTTCACTGCTACCAGCAACTACAAAGCCACCATCTAATGTTTGTTGAATAGCCATAACTCTTTGATGATTATTTCCTCCAAGGGCTTTTTGCCATAACAAATTTCCATTATCATCTAATTTACCAACCCAATAATTTAAACTTGTACCCATACTTACACCGTTAATATTCAGATATGTTGCACCAGACACAATAAAACCATTTGCAACTTGCTGAAGAGATACTATCCCTTTCATAGATGGATAAAGTGAATTGTTGTTAATTGTTAAATCAACTCCAAAAGAATTACCGAAGGAATTGTATATATTATCCCATTGTTGATTTCCATTAGCATCTAGTTTAACAATCCATAAATTATAAGAATTTGTACCAGAAATACCACGACTACCGCCAACGACATAACCACCATCAGTAGTTTGTATGATTGAAGTAGCAAAATCTCTTCCGCTTCCTCCCAAAGGTTTTTCCCATTGTATATTTCCAACTGTATCTAACTTTACAACCCAATAATCAAATGTACTGCGACTACCACTTACATTCCCATTACTTGAACTTGTAAATCCCGTCACAATATAACCACCATCATTAGTTTGCTTAACATCGCATGCTTTGTCTTCACTACTACCACCTAAAGTTTTTTGCCATTGTAAATTTCCCAAACTATCTAACTTTATGACCCAATAATCGAAATTTCCATTATGACTTGTTATATCTCCATTACCTAATCCTTGCCAACTCATTCCTGAATAACCAGCAACAATATAACCGCCGTCTAAAGTTTGTTTTATAGAATACGCATCCTCACCACCTAAAGTATCGCCATACGTTTTTTGCCATACTAAATCACCATTACTATTCAACTTTACAATCCAAAAATCCATTCCACCGTCATTCCCAACAACATCTCCGTTTGTTGAGGTAGTCATTCCTGCCACAATATAACCCCCATCATTAGTTTGTCTAACAGAACGTGCTATATCAGTACCACTACCACCTAATGACTTTTCCCATTGAATATTTCCATCAATATTTAATTTTACAACCCAAAAATCATAACCGCCATGGTTACCAGTTACATCTCCAGTAGTTGATATCGAATATCCTGCTACTATAAAACCTCCATCCGTAGTCTGTTGGATAGATTGGGCAAAATCATCACTATTTCCGCCCAAACTCTTTTGCCATTCAATATTAGGCAATGCTTGCGAGTAACCATTAATTGAAAGAACAAAGAACGATATGCAAATTATTAGATTGGTAATTACTAAAAATTTAGAACTTCTCATATTATTTTTTGAATAGATTTTCATAATTATTTTTTTTATATTTTTAATTTTTTTCCTACTACATGTAAATATTAAAAAAAAAAATCATTTCAGATTGATGTAATATTTTTATAATACAGAATTAATTTATTTATCTGCTGCTCCCCAAAATTCTGATAGCAAAACTATCTAATTTTTGCATGTTGAGTCTCATAACATGCAAAAAAAATAACGCAAAAGTGCAAGCTTAATTTTTATCAATTTTTATATTTCAATCAACTTGAACAGGTTAATTTCGTTTGATTGTGCTCGCCAGTAAACTAGCAACCAACGTTTTGCAGCTACCCGAAGGGCGGGACTTTTACCACAAAACTCAATTTGAAAAACTAATGTTTGATTAACCACAAAACTGTCTTTGGAACACGAAACCCCGCCTTTTGGGTAGGTGCTGTTATGTGTAGCCTTTCTTGTCATTATTTGTGTTTGTCTCAATTTTCTTAATTAAATATGCGTGTAAACAATACAGACATCTGTCCCTAATCGTTTTTGAAATTCTTGAATAAAATCTTCTTTCAGTTCAGACCAGTTCCAAAATGTAAAACCTAGATTACTAAATCCCCATTGAGGCTCAAAACTATATCTGTTTATTTCATTTTCCTGTCCGCATTGTGTACAGGTTAAATTGTCGCTTTTTTGTTCAAACCATTCATCTAAAAAATCCCAAACATCAGCTACAATGTTTTCATTACAGTTTGGACATATGCATTCATCCATCCCATTTTGTCCTGTGTGAAATATTTGCCGATTAGTAGTTATATTAAGTCCATTTGTAAAAAGGTCAAATGGCAGTTGGTCGATATAATCTGTAATTTTCTTTGCACCTTCTGATATTGAATACCCATTGTCTGAACCCAATACACAATCAGAAATTGACGAATTAACAATGTCTTTTGATACTAACCAATCCAATATTTCCTTTGCCTTTGATTTGTTGTCAGGATAAGAAGATTGTCGTGGAACTATTGATATACTATGGTCACTCATTGTCTGTCTATTTTTACTTTGCGTGTCTTTAGTTAAGGTTACACATAACTAGTAAATATACGCAACTTTATGTAACATTTTTCTCTTTGCGCATTGATTTCACGAAAATAATAAAAAAATGAACGATTATTCTATTTTTTATTTTTTTCTTTTTCAACCAATCGGTCTAACGGACTTTGTATTTTGTCCACAGCGGTTTTGCCTAGATGGGTATAAATCATGGTGGTTTTAATACTAATGAGGCCTAAAAATGTTGGTAGGTACTAGAGCTTAATTTCGTTTTTGATATGTGGGGTGGTAAAACGATTTCGGCTGTAAATCATGTAAAGCGTTGCTTTGTGTATTACATGCTTTGAGGTTTCTAAAGTGGTTTTACTTTCTTTTTTACGCAAAATAGGAGACAATGTCTTTTTTGGGTTTGGTGATGGATGTTGTAGGTATGAATTTTACTTTTTAAAACACATCTATATTGTTCATAATCAGTACTTATCCTGTACGTACTACTCGAAAATGCAAGGCGGTAACAGTGCACAATCTATCTCGTGCAATGCACTATTTACATTGAACCTGATGAATGTAAAATTTGTTCGCGAACAATTGATAAATTATTCGCGAATAAATCAATATTTTTTCGCGAACAATTGAGTATTTTTTCGCGAACAATTAAGTATTTTTTCGCGAACAAATTTTTTTTTTTTTCGCGAACAATTGGTTGTTTTTTCGCGAAAAAATTTTTTTTTTTCGCGAACAATTGGTTTTTTTTTCGCGAAAAAATAATTGCTTCGTCAGGTCGGGTTTAAAATGGGGTCGCGATCAACTGATTTTAGCATCTAATTTGCTTAAAATTGTGGGGCAATTGACTGTATAAAACGTGAGTTCGATTTTTATTTATTATTCAAACACTTTATGGTTTTTGTGACTTCTTCGAGGCTTTTGTGTCAGAAAAATAGGCTGTTACACGAAGTTGCACAAAGGCCACACAAAGTTTTACAAAGTTTATCTATTGGTTTTAAACATGAAAAAACACAACTGCGTTATCACGTTTATTTTACGTCCAAACTTGCTTATTTACAAAGTGCAAACTTCCTGAAAAAGGGAGTGAAAGAGATTCCTCGTTCCTCGGAATGACAACATTGTGGGATGATGGATGTTGGATGAAAAAAGTAAGTGCGTTATCACTTCAACTCGTCCCCCCTCTATGGGAGGGGGTTAGGGGGAGGCCTATCAGGTTTATTGGTTTTTGAACCACTTCGTGGTTTTTGTGACTTCATTGTGGGTTATGTGTCAGAAAAATAGGCTGTTACACAAAGTTGCACAAAGGCTAGACAAAGTTTCACAGAGTTTATCTGCGAGGTTAATTCTTTTTTGAGGTGTCATAAAATTTAAAAACATAATTTAATTGATTTACAAAGACCCCGAAAGGGTTTTACATTTATAGAAAATTGTTGTGCTAACACCTACGACCCCGATGGGGTCGAACATTTGAATTTTTATTATTTCTATAAACGTCAGAACCCGAAGGGTTCTTTTGTATAAAATTTAAAAACATAATTTAATTGATTTACAAGGACCCCAAAAGGGTCTAACATTTATAGAAAATTGTTGTGCTAACAACTACGACCCCTTTGGGGTCGAACATTTGAATTTTTATTATTTCTATAAACGTCAGAACCCGAAGGGTTCTTTTTGTATAAAATTTAAAAACATAATTTAATTGATTTACAAAGACCCCAAAAGGGTCTAACATTTATAGAAAATTGTTGTGCTAAAACCTACGACCCCTTTGGGGTCGAACATTTGAATTTTTATTATTTCTATAAACGTTAGAACCCGAAGGGTTCTTTTTGTATAAAATTTAAAAACATAATTTAATTGATTTACAAAGACCCCAAAAGGGTCTAACATTTATAGAAAATTGTTGTGCTAACACCTACGACCCCTTTGGGGTCGAACATTTGAATTTTTATTATTGCTATAAACGTCAGAACCCGAAGGGTTCTTTTTGTATAAATGTTAAAAACATAATTTAATTGATTTACAAGGACCCCAAAAGGGTCTAACATTTATAGAAAATTGTTGTGCTAACAACTACGACCCCTTTGGGGTCGAACATTTGAATTTTTATTATTTCTATAAACGTCAGAACCCGAAGGGTTCTTTTTGTATAAAATTTAAAAACATAATTTAATTGATTTACAAAGACCCCAAAAGGGTCTAACATTTATAGAAAATTGTTGTGCTAAAACCTACGACCCCTTTGGGGTCGAACATTTGAATTTTTATTATTTCTATAAACGTTAGAACCCGAAGGGTTCTTTTTGTATAAAATTTAAAAACATAATTTAATTGATTTACAAAGACCCCAAAAGGGTCTAACATTTATAGAAAATTGTTGTGCTAACACCTACGACCCCTTTGGGGTCGAACATTTGAATTTTTATTATTGCTATAAACGTCAGAACCCGAAGGGTTCTTTTTGTATAAATGTTAAAAACATAATTTAATTGATTTATAAAGACCCCGAAAGGGTCTAACATTTATAGAAAATTGTTGTGCTAAAACCTACGACCCCGATGGGGTCGAACATTTGAATTTTTATTATTTCTATAAACGTCAGAACCCGAAGGGTTCTTTTTGTATAAATGTTAAAATCAATAAAAACGACCCTTAAATTATAACACAAATTAGTTTTTAGTTTGTTACATTATATTAAAAGTATAGCACCTCAAAATACGAATTAACCCCTCATTTCCTTCTCCGCTTTTTTCCAAAAAATAATTTAGGGTGTAGTTTCTGATACGTTGAATAAATCCTTCGAGTCGGCCAATTTAATTGCAAAACCCTTTCAACATAAAGCAGAACTCAATTGAAATAGCATAAATTATAAATGTGTTGTAAAATACTTTTTCCCTTTTAAAAACGTTATCAATAAAAGTAGTATATTGCTTCAATAAAACGTTCTTTTTAGTTAATTCACACATAAACTTTGCTAAAAGCATTTTTTTTTTTTTTTTCTACATTTGGTTTGTTAGTCAATTAAGACTATCGTTA